>Ga0075163_10003136_pt1 | contig 22295 bp, 17 predicted proteins | sample JI1023141ADNA_FD_71478 | JGI IMG/M metagenome (GOLD analysis project Ga0075163, IMG submission 71478) | Wastewater effluent complex algal communities from Wisconsin, to seasonally profile nutrient transformation and Carbon sequestration -... | ecosystem: Engineered > WWTP > Effluent > Algae... | reverse complement strand
CCCTCAGGCTGCGCGGCAGCGTCCCCGCCGCGTATCCGAGCAAGGCCTCGCAGCGCGGCGAAAGATAGAGCGAATACCGCCCCGCGTCATGCTCCCATTCCCAGATCCCCTCGTCGGTGGCCGACACCGCCAGCTCGAAGCGCCTCTCGCTACGCCGCAGCCCGGCGGTCATCACCGCGGCGATCTCCTCAGCCCGCTTCTGCTGGCCCGACAGGTTGCCGAGCAGGAAAGCCAGCAGGACGGAGGCCACGATGCCGCCACCCGCCGCAAGGGTCGACGCCGCGACCTGCCCGGACGGCGGAGGTGGATCGATGGACAACTCCCACACCCGCTCCCCGAAGCGCCACTCGCGGTGCAACACCGCAGGCCCGGCGTCCAAAAAATCATCGGTCACGTAAAGGGGCCGGCGGGCGTCATCGCTCACATCGTGAACACTCAGGCCGAAGCCGGGCACCACGTCATGGCTCAGGATTCCGAACAAGGCGTTCACGTCGAGCCCCACCCCGACCATGCCGTCGGAAGACTCTGTCTCGGCGCCCTCCTCCACCAGCCGCGCCTTGCGGTAGAGCAGGACGCCGAGGATGGGGACACCGGAATCCCGGGCCTGGAGCTCGAGGGGGCCGGTCATGGCCAGCTTGTCGGAGCGCAACGCCTCGTCCATCGCCCTGCGGCGGACGGGGTCACCGTAGCCGTCATAACCGATGGATCTGAGGGTTCGCGGCGTCTGGGGCCAGACATAGCTGACGGGAAACGCCACCGCCGAGCGCGCCGGATCCGGCACCGGGAGGATGCGGATGTCGCGCTCATAAGCGGCCGAGAGCAATGTCTCGATGGCGCCGACGCGGGCGACTTCGACCCGGCGCAGGAAGCCGACCCCGACAACCTCGGGCAGCGCATCGATCGGCCGCAGGCCCGCCACGTAGTTTTCGAACTCCCGCCGCTCGACGAGGTTCTGGGCGCTGAACAGCCCGGCGACGCCACGGAGGATCAGGTCGACCTTGCCGAGCCGCTCATTCACCTGCTGCAGCAATCTGTCGGCGGCCGCCTCGTGATAGGCCGACTCCAGGCGGCTCTCGTTGTCACGCAGATAAAGCCAGCCCGCCAAAGTAAGCAGCAAACCCAGCGCCAGCGCCACCGCGAACCACCGCGTCTCGGTGGCACAAACACCTCCGCCTCGCCCGGGCGCGAGGCGGAGGTATTTGAAGGTGGTGGGGCACGGGTTCATCCCGGGGGTGAACGGCCCGCCGCCATAAAGCTTGAGGGGCGAACCCCTGCTTTGTCAGACGCCGAAAGTCAGGCGCAGCCTGCGCTGTCCTTCACGCCGAATTTACGCAGAATATTCTCCAGCGGGCAGAAACGCGTGAATCCACTTTGAAACAGATTGACCCCCACGAAGGCCGTGAACCACAGGAAATTACGGCTCACGAAGAGGGGGCTGCCTTCGACGCCGAGGGCCAGGGAGATCAACACGAAGGCGCCGGCAAAGATGCGGACAAACTGGTTGACGGTGAGGCTCATGATTGCGCTCCGTTGTGGGCCGCGGCGCGCCGGTGGGTGGCCGCGTAGTAAAGAACCGGGATCACGACGAGCGTGAGGAGGGTGGACACCAGCACGCCGAAGATCAGGCTGATCGCCAGGCCGTTGAAGATCGGGTCGTCGAGGATGAACACCGCGCCGATCATCGCCGCCAGGCCGGTCAGGCCGATCGGCTTGGCACGCACCGCGGCGGCGTGGATGGTGGCCTCGGCGAGGGTTATGCCGGCCGCCACCTGCTGGTCGATGAAATCCACCAGCAGGATCGAGTTGCGCACGATGATGCCGGCCAGCGCGATCATCCCGATCATGCTGGTGGCGGTGAACTGGCTGCCCAGGAGCGCGTGGCCGGGCATCACGCCGATGAGCGTCAAGGGGATCGGCGCCATGATGATGAGCGGAACCAGGTAGCTCTTGAACTGGGCCACCACCAGCACGTAGATCAGCACCAGGCCCACCGCGTAGGCGGCGCCCATGTCGCGGAAGGTTTCGTAGGTAATCTGCCACTCGCCGTCCCACTTGATCGCGTAGCCGGCGTAGGGGTCGTCGGGCTGGTGGATGAACCACTCGCCCAGCGTGCCGGCCAGCCGCTCGCCGACCAGCGGCAGGTCCTTCACCTTGCTGCGGATGTCGAACATGCCGTAGAGGGGCGAATCCAGCCGCCCGCCCATGTCGCCGGTCACATACACCACCGGCAGCAGATCCTTGTGGTAGATCACCTGCTCGCGCCGGGTCGGCACCACCTGGACCAGGTCGGACACCGGCACCAGCGCACCGCCCGCCTCGGCGCCCCGCGCCCGCACCTTCATCTGCAAGAGCGTGTCGATGCTGCCCAGGCGCTCGGCCGGCAGCGTGAGGCGCACCGGGATCTCATACTTGTTGTCGCTGCCATGCACCGGGGTGACGTTCTCGCCACCGAGGCCGAGGCGCACCACCTCGACGATATCGGCCTGGGCCACGCCGAGCTGCGCCGCCTTGGCCTGATTGACGCGCAGCACCAGCTTGGGCGCCTCTTCATCCACGGTGTCGTCCACGCCCACGATGTCGGGCGTCGTCTCGAAGGCCTCGCGCAGCTTGCCGGCCACCGCCACCTGGCCGGCGTAGTCAGGGCCATACACCTCGGCGACGATGGGCGAGAGCACCGGCGGGCCGGGCGGCACCTCCACCACCTTGGCGTTGCCGCCATGTTTTTTGGCGATGGCCGCCACCGCATCGCGCACCGCCACCGCGATCTCGTGGCTCTTGCGGCTGCGTTCGTGCTTGCCGACCAGGTTCACCTGGATGTCGCCCATCTCGGGCAGGGCGCGCAGGTAATACTGGCGCACCAGGCCGTTGAAGTTGATCGGCGCCGCGGTGCCGGCGTAGGCCTGGAAGTCGGTCACCTCAGGCACCGTGGCCAGCGCGTCGCCGATCTCGCGGAGCACCTCGGCGGTGGTCTCGACGGGCGTGCCCACCGGCATGTCGAGCACCACCTGAAACTCGCTCTTGTTGTCGAAGGGCAACATCTTGAGCACCACCAGCTGCACCACCGCCAGCGACACCGACAGGCCGATCGCCAGCACCACGCCGAACCACAGTTTGGCCCGCGCCCGCCCACCGGTTTGGGGGTCGAGCAGCGGCGTCATGATGCGGCGGAACAGCGCCTCGAGCCGCGTGGTGAGCTTGTCCGGCCCGTGCCCGGCGCTCCCGTGGGCCTGCCCCTTCATGAGCTTGCCGGCCAGCCAGGGCGTGACGATGAAGGCCACCGCCAGCGAGATGAACATGCCCATCGACGAGTTGATCGGGATCGGGCTCATGTAGGGCCCCATCAGGCCGCTCACGAAGGCCATCGGCAAGAGCGCCGCGATCACCGTGAAGGTGGCCAGGATGGTCGGCCCGCCCACCTCGTCGACGGCCTTGGGGATCAGCTGCCACAAGGGCTTGTCGGGCTCGAGCAGGCTCCAGCGGTGGATGTTCTCGACCACCACGATGGCGTCGTCCACCAGAATGCCGATCGAGAAGATCAGCGCGAACAGGCTCACCCGGTTGAGGGTGAAGCCCCACGCCCACGACGCAAACAGTGTGGCCGCCAGCGTCAAGGTAACCGCCGCGCCGACGATCACCGCCTCGCGCTTGCCCAGCGCAAAAAACACCAGCAGCACCACCGCCGAGGTCGCGAAGACCAGCTTGCCGATCAGCTTGTCGGCCTTCTCGGTGGCGGTGGCGCCGTAATTGCGGGTCACGGTGATCTCGACGCCCTCGGGCACGATGCTACCCTTCAGCGCCTCGATGCGGCGGATCACCCCGTTGGCCACGTCGGCGGCGTTCTCGCCGGGCTTCTTGGAGATCGACAGGGTGACCGCCGGAAAGCGCTCGCCGCCAGCCTCCGCCGCGCCGGCTGCAGCCTTGCCGAGCCCGTGCCACACAAAGCGGGTGGGCTGATCCGGCCCGTCCAGCACGTCGGCCACGTCGGCCAGATACACCGGCCTGCCGCCCGAAACACCCACCACCAGCTTCCGCACGTCGTCGGCGCTGGCGATGTAGGTGCCGGTCTGCACCAGCACCTCGCGGTTGTCGCGGGTCAGCGTGCCGCTGGGCTGGGAGGCGTTGGAGAGCAGCAGCGCCCCCTTCAGGTCTTGGGGCGTGATCCCGAAGGCGTTCATCCGCCCCGGGTCCATCAGCACGCGCATCACGTGCCCCGGGCCGCCAATCGTGGCCACGTCGCGGGTGCCCTTGACGCGCTTGAGCTCGAGCTCCACCGCCCGCCCGACCTGCTGCAGCGCGAAGGCCGAGCGTGCCGGGTCGCGGGTCCACAGGGTGAGCGCCACCACCGGCACGTCGTCGATGCCCTTCGGCTTGACGATCGGCGGCTGCACGCCCAGCTGCGGGGAAAGCCAGTCCTGGTTGCTGTGGATGGTGTCGTAGAGGCGCACGATGGCGTCCTGGTTCTTGACGCCCACCTTGAACTGCACGGTGATCACCGCCATGCCGGGGCGCGACACCGAATACACGTGGTCCATGCCGGCGATGCGCGACAGCACCTGCTCGGCCGGCCGCGCCACCAGCGATTCGACGTCCTTGGCCGAGGCGCCGGGGAAGGCCACCATCACGTCGGCCATCGTCACGTCGATCTGGGGCTCTTCCTCCTTGGGCGTGATGAGGGTGGCAAACACGCCCAGGAGCAGCAGCACCAGGGCCAGGAGGGGCGTCAGCGCGTTCTGCTGGAACAGCGCTGCGATACGTCCGGAAATACCCATGGCGGCGTCCTAGGGCTTGCGGCGGACGAGGCCGGCGCGCACCGGATCGAGGGCGATGGTCTCGCCGCCGGACAGGCCCGCCAGCACCTCGACGGAGGCGTCGTCGAGCGCGCTACCCAAACGCAGCTGGCGCAGGCTGAAACCGCCCTTGCCGTCGGCCACATACACGCCGGTCACCTCGCCACGCCGCAGCACGGCGGCGCCGGGCACGGTAAGCCGCGGCGCCGAACCGACCAGAAAATGCACCCGCGCCGCCATACCCGGCACCACGCCGGCCGCATCGGCGGGCAGCGCCACGCGCACGCGGGCGGTGTGGGTGCGCGGGTCGGCGGCCGGCAGCACGGTGACCGAGGCCGCATCGAGCCAGCGCCCGCTCTCCGGAAACTCCACCCTCGCCTGCAGCGCCCCGCGGCCGAGGCTCGCCAGCTGCTGCTGGGGCACGTCGGCCACCGCGCGCAAGGCGCCGGGTTCGTAGATCAACATCAGCGGCCGCCCGGGCTGGGCCATCTCGCCCGGCTCGGTGAGGCGCTGGGCCACCACCCCGGTGAGGGGCGAGGTGACGGTGGCGAAACCGCGGGAGGCGTCCGCCTGGGCACGCCCGGCCTCGGCCGCGGCGTGCTGGGCCCTGGCTGCATCGAAGGCCGCCTGGGCCTGGTCGAGGGCCGCGGCGCTGATGAAGTTGCGCGCCCGCAGGCTGCGCGTGCGCTCAAGCGCCGCGCGGGAATCCACCAGCCGCGCCTGGGCCGCCGCGACATTGGCTGCCGCCGCCGCCACGGCCTGGTCGGCCTCGCGGGTATCGATGCGCATCAGCACGTCGCCCTGGCGCACCCGCGCGCCGGCATCCGCCCGCGCCTCCAGCACCCGCCCCTGCACCTGCGCGGCGACGGTGGCCTGGCGCACAGCCTCGATGGTGGCCTCGCTGGCATGGCTGCGCGCCCGCAGCTGGGGCTCGATCTTGACGGTGGGAACGGCGGCATCCCCGTCTGCCGCAAGGAGCGCGGCAGGCAGCAGGAGCAGCCCGGCAATCAGAAGGCCCGAACGGGCGTGCAAGGTATATCGGCTCATAATATAAGAATACACTTATATTATGAGCCGTCAAGGCAGGCGGGCCCTCGCCCGCGGTGTGTCAGGCGGCGAGGTTCAGGTGTGCCTCGCGGCGCACGACACCCTCGACACAGCGCCCGCCGTCGAGAAAGACCAGGTCGGGGAAGGCCAGCATCCGCGCGATCGCGATGCCGCGCCCGTGGGGCTCGACGGAACGCAGCGGGTTGAGCTGCATGTAAGGCTCCGGGTTGAAGCCCGCCCCCTGGTCGCGGATCAGGAAGCGGATCTCCCGCGGCCGGCACTCGACCCGCAGGAAGGCAAAGCGCCCCAGGTGCTCGGGCAGATCGAGCAGGCGCTCGACCTCGTTGCGCCAGGCGCCGCAGCTCATCAGCTCGCCCTTGCGGACGAAACCGAGGCCGAGATTGCCGTGCTCGACGGCGTTCAGCATCAGCTCGGACAGCGCGATCTGCACCATCTCGGACTCGGGGCACAGGCCCGCCACCAGCTGCGACAGGCCGGTGACATCCTCGAGGGTGCGGAACGGGAAGTAGCCCCCCGACGGAGCCGACAGCTCACTCGCCGGCATGGCCAGCGCCGCCTCCAGGGCCCGCGGCCCGGAGGGCTTGATCAGGAAGCCCGCCACACCGCGCTGGAGGCCCAGTTCGACCGCCAGCAGGTCCTCGGCCTCGAGGAGCAGGGTCACCGGCACGCCGGCCGCGCGAAACTGGGGCAGGAGTTCGAGACTGCCGCTATGGGAACCACCATCCACAACGACCCGGTCGACCCGCGGACGGGTCGTGCCCAGACGGGTGAGCGCATCCGCGTGGGAGAGGCGCTCGGTGACGAAGCCGGCGGCCGTCAGCCAGCCCTCGAGTTCGCCCCCGACCACCGGATCACTTCCCACCAACCAGATACGACACGCCATCGAAACTTCGCCCTCTTGTCTCCAGCCCCCTGCGACCGACATCTCAGGCTCCTGCCGAATACGCGGCCATGGCGCGCACGACGCCTTCATCCTCACCGACCGCAGACACCAGCTCGATGCGGCAGCCCGGATACTTCTGCCGCGCCGCCTCGACGAGGGCCGGTACATCCCGCTTCAGGTGCCCGCCCTGGGCCAGAAACAAGGGCACGACCCGGACCGACTCGGCTCCGGCACGCGCCGCCTCTTCAACGGCATCCACCAGATTAGGTTCCATGAACTCGAGAAAAGCGACAGTCACTTTTGCCTCAGGACGCAGCCGCCGGACCTCATCGGCAACGCGCCGGGCCGGCAGGGCCCAGTCCGGGTCCCGGGCCCCGTGGGCGAACAGGACGATTGATTCCACTGACATTTTTATCTCTCCAGCCGGCCTCGATGACGGCAAAATAAGCATTATCCGGTGCCCAACCCCAGCCTCCGGGGCAGGGCCTTCCGAGGCCGCGCTTCATTAAGCTTTACAAGATGTTAAACCGCCAAAAGCAGCATTCATGGTGAAATTCGTGTTCCCGCCTCACTTCCTGCCGCCATGTGTGACATAGTCCCTCAGAACAAGGCTTTCGTTCCCGCGATCGCCGCCGCCGCCCTGTGCGCCACGCTCCTGAACTCCACGGCCCGCGCCGATCTGCGCCCCGAACCCGTCCCCGGCGGAGTCGCCGAAATCCACGTCGCGGCGGCCGGAAACCCGCGCCCCGAGGTGCGTTTCGACGGCCGCCCGGTGCTCCTCCGGCAGCGCGCCGACGGCTGGCACGCCGTGGTCGGCCTGCCCCTCGACACGCCGGTCGGCGAGCAGACCCTCCAGATCGGCCCCGAGGGAAACAGCCGCCCCGTCAGCTTCGTGGTCGGCCCCAAGGCTTACCCGGAGCAGCGTCTCACCATCAAGAACCCAAGGATGGTCACCCCGCCCGCCGACGAACTCGCCCGCATCGCCGAGGAGCGCGAACGCCAGCTCGCCATCCGCAGCCGCTTCCGCGACGTGCCGGTGAGCCGGGTCGACCTCGACCTCCCGGCCGACGGACGCCTGTCCAGCCGCTTCGGCCTGCGCCGCATCTTCAACGGCGAACCGCGGGCGCCCCACACCGGCCTCGACGTGGCGGTGCCCACCGGCACCCCCATCCGCGCCCCGGCCGACGGCGTGGTGAGCCTGGTGGACGACCTCTACTTCAACGGAAAAACGGTTTTCGTGGACCACGGCCAGGGCTTCGTCAGCATGGTCTGCCATCTCGACAAGGCCCGGGTTGAGGTGGGCCAGAAGGTGGCCCGCGGCGAACGCCTGGGCGACGCCGGCAGCAGCGGCCGCGCCACCGGCCCGCATCTGCACTGGAGCGTCTACCTCAACGGCGCCGCCGTCGACCCGGCCCTCTTCATCGCGCCGCCGAAAGCGCGTTGATCGCCAGCGCAGCCGGGCAAGCCATCGGCCTTGCGCAACAGCCCCCTGCGCATTGAAAACCGCACACTCGAAGACAGCTTTCCCATGACAAACGTGGATCAAGCTGCCGCGCAGTGGCAAAATACGCGTCGTTTCGGCGTTCCGGGCAGCGATTGGCCGACGTTCATCAACCAACCGACTGGATAGCCACACATGCACCGAACAATCAGGGGGTTCGACGGACTACGAGCGCTGGCAGTCGTTGCGGTCGTCCTTACACACCTCGGTGTTTATGGCGCGCTGACCAAGGCGCAGTGGCTTCCCAGTTCGCTGCTTCCCATGATTCACGGCGGCACAGGCGTGCAGGCGTTCTTCGTTCTGTCAGGCTTCCTGATCACCACACTGCTGATCAACGAGCACCGAACGAGCGGCACCATCTCGATCCGCAACTTCATTGTCCGCCGCACGCTGCGCATCTTCCCGCTATACGTCCTGTTTCTCGTCATCGTGACCCTGCTGCACGCCTTCGGCAGCAATATCACGTCCTGGGACTCCCTTTTCTACGCCTACATATACTCGTACAACTTCGTTCCCCGGGAGCTATACACCAGCATCATCGGACACACGTGGTCCCTGGCGGTCGAGGAACACTTTTACCTCGTCTGGCCGACGCTCTTCCTGCTCCTGTTTGGCAAACGCAAGCCCGCCCTGGTGGCACTGGTGCTGACCTTCATCGTCACCGCACCTTTCGTACAGTTGCTACTGGTTCGGATGGGGCTCTCTGAGCACTACTTCGTCGAGCGCTGGTCCTTCATCACCGGTTCGAGCATCGCAATCGGCTGCCTGATGGCCCTGCTGATTAAGAGCCGCCACCGCAGCCCCCTCCAGCGCCTCCTCAGCCACCCCACCAGCCTCGCTCTCGGCGCCCTGCTCTATGCCAACTCGCTCTACCTCGGCAGCGACTCGTGGTTCATTCAGCACATTGGAAGCAACTACCTGCGCACCCTTGGCATCGCCCTCGCCATCGGCTGGATCTATTTCAATCAGGCAAGCCGCCTCGTGACGCTACTCGAGCTGCCCCCGCTGAAGTACATCGGCCTCATCTCCTACGGGATCTACATGTACCAGGGCCTCTTTCTGGACACGGGCCCCGAACGCGCGCCCGGTCAGAGCTGGCCGCCTGACCCAGCCACCGGCCTCCTGCTCCTCGTCGTCGTCGCACCGCTGTCCTACCACTACTTCGAGAAGCCTTTCCTGCGCCTCAAGAGCCGCTATGCCAACGCGAAAGCGACCGCAGCTGCGCTGGCCACCGAGCCCGCGCGCTAAGCCGACGGCGTACGCGCTCTCCCCCCTCGTGCCGGAGCATCCTGCCCGCGTAATGCGTCCCCAGAAGAGAGCGCCGACAAGCCAGAGGCCAAGCCTGCTTCGGCAGCTTTCACGGGCCGAGAAGGAAACCCTGGCTGGCCACCTGTCGCGCCGCTGACAATGTGGAGGCCGGGAACGACAAGCTCCGCCCACGGCTAAAAAGCAAGCCGTCAGCGGCCATTCTCTGCGCTCTTCATCACCCTGCCGAAAGCGCATTGATCGCCCGCGCCGCGGCAAACAGCCCCACGGTGGCCGTCACCGTCACCACCGAGCCGAAGCCGGCGCAGTTGAGGCCGGCCGGCCCGCCCTGGGGCAGCTCGCAGACCGCGCCGGCTTGCGGGTAGCGCAGGGGCTCGGTGGAATACACCGCCTCCACGCCGAACTTCTTCTTCGGATCGCGGGCAAAGCCGTGGCCCTTGCGCAGCTGCCCGCGCACCTTGGCGAGGAGCGGGTCCTGCACCGTGCGCGACAGGTCGTCAACGCGGATCTGCGTCGGGTCGATCTGCCCGCCCGCCGCGCCGCAGGTCACCACCGGCACCCCGGCCCCGCGGCAGAAGGCGATCATCGCCACCTTCACGCGCACCGCGTCGATCGCATCGATCACGTAGTCGAAGCCCGCCCCCAGCAGCGCGGCGGTGTTGTCGGCGGTCACGAAATCATCCACCACCGTCACCACACAGCCCGGGTTGTAGCCGGCGATGCGCTCACGCATGGCCTCCACCTTGGCCTGGCCGAGGGTCGCGTCGGCGGCGTGGATCTGGCGGTTGATGTTGGATTCGGCCACGTGGTCCAGGTCGATCAGCGTGAGCTGCCCGACGCCGCTGCGCGCCAGCCCTTCCGCCGCCCACGACCCCACCCCGCCAATCCCCACCACACAGACCCGAGCCGCGGCCAGCCGGGCACGCCCACCCTCGCCGTACAGGCGCGCAATGCCACCGAAACGGCGGGGGTCGTCGGGGGCGGAGAGGTCGGTGGTTTCCATCGGTCGGGCGGTTCTTTATGAGAAGCTCCGGATTATCCGCCAGGACACCGCCCCCGCTCCATAGCGCCCCCACACATTGCAGCCGCGGCGCGATAATCGCAGCCATCCCGCCCAGCCTGCCCGAACCCATGCCCCGCTACCAGCACATCCTCTTCGACCTCGACGGCACCCTCATCGACTCCGCCCCGGCCATCCTCGCCAGCTACCGCGACGCCTTCGCCCGCTGCGACGTGGCGCCGGTGCGCGCCATCGACGAGAGCATCGTCGGCCCGCCCCTCATCGAAACCCTGCAGCTGCTCACCAACAGCCACGACAAGGCCCTCGTCGAGCGCCTCGCCGACGGCTTCAAGGCCAGCTACGACAGCGACGGCTACAAGCAGACCGCCGCTTACGCCGGCGTCGGCACGATGCTGGCAGAACTCCGCGCCGCCGGCCTGCAGCTCTCCATCGCCACCAACAAGCGCATCCTGCCGACCCGCCTGATCCTCGCCCACCTGGGCTGGCTCGACCACTTCGAGCACATCTACGCCCTCGACCTGTTCGAACCCCGCCTGCCCGACAAGGCCGCGATGATCGCCCGCCTGCTGGCCGACCACGAACTGCCACAGGACAGCTCCATCTACATCGGCGACCGCAGCGAAGATGGCGAATCCGCCGACGCCAACCGGCTGCCCTTCATCGCGGCAACCTGGGGGTATGGCAGCATCGAGGCAGCAGCGATGGCCCCCCACTGGCGCGCCGCGGCATCCCCGGCGGCGCTCGGCGCGCTCCTGCTGGCCGGCTGAACACCGCGCATCGCCTTGGCATTTCACGTGGGCATCCACTAGACTCGAGACCTCTGCAACGCTTCCGCCCGGCAGGCCGACACACATCATGCACACCGCCCACCCCGCAAGGGTTCTCCGCCCTGCCCTGTTCCTTGCAGCCATCGCCCTCGTGGCCAGCCCTCCCGCCGACGCGCGTCGCTTTGGTGGCGGACGGCCCGTGGGCATGCAGCGCAGCGTCTCGACGCCCCACCCGGTGGCAAACGCCCCGACGAGCCATCTCGCCCCGACTGCCACCTACAGCCGGGCCGTGAGCGAACCCCGCTACGGCAGCAGCGACCTGCTGGGCGACGTCGCGCGCGCCTCCGTCCGCTCCCGCTACCTCGAAGAACAAAGCCGCCGGGAAGCCGAGATCCTGGAACGCCGGCGCGCCGAGCGGGCCCTCCGCGGCGGCGGCGGCATCTCGGCGGATGAAGCCGGCCCGCCCCCCGTCACCTTCCAGCCCCATCCCGGCCAGACCTTGGCCGAGCCGGCCCCGCCGCAGCCGGTGAATCGCGCTCCACGCCCGGCCGACCCGAACTTTGCCCGCCTCACCGGCGGCACGGTCTCCGCGGGCCCCACCTGCGAGTTCAAGCCCGTGATGGCCGACCGGGACTACCTTGCCTGCGGCATCACGCCTCCCGGCTCTCGGGCCGACCTGCGCTGAGCCCCTCGCGCCGCGCCCCAGCGCCGGGCACGCCGCTGGCCCAAGCCGTCGAATAACCCGCCTTTCCCCCCGTTGTTCCACCCTAAGCGCCTTCCCTGCCACGCATAACATTGCTCCCATCCAGAGATGGAGCAATGACGAGGCAGACCAACAGGGGGACGCGCGTGCCCACCGTCTCCGCCGCCATCCGCTCCGAAGACCTGCTCTTCCCGCGAGGCCCCCGATGAGTGCTGGCTACAAGAAGATTTCCGCCTGCCGGATCAGCGACAGCAAAAACCTGATTTCGATACTCGACCTGGGCACACAGGCCCTTACCGGCATATTCCCGGCCTCAGCCGACGAGCGGGTGCCGATCGCACCGCTTGAACTGGTTTGGTGCCCGGACAGCGGCCTGGTCCAGCTTGCGCACAGCTACGCTGCAGGCGAGATGTTCGGCGACAGCTACGGCTACCGCTCCGGTCTCAACCAGTCGATGGTCAACCACCTCACCGACAAGGTCGCCCACCTTGAGAGGATGGTGCAGCCACGGCAAGGCGACGTAATCGTCGACATCGGCAGCAACGACGCGACGACCCTCAAGGCCTACCGCACCCCGGGCCTGCAGCGCATCGGCATCGACCCGACAGCCAACAAGTTCCGGGCGTTCTATCCGGAAGACATCCAGCTGGTTCCCGACTTTTTCTCCGCGGAGGCCTTCCAATCAGCCTCCCCCCACAGAAAAGCCCGGATCGTCACGTCCATCGCGATGTTCTACGACCTGGAGCATCCCATCGAGTTCGCCCGCCAGATCGAATCGATCCTGGCCGATGACGGCGTCTGGCACCTGGAGCAAAGCTACCTGCCGGCGATGCTCCGGACCAACTCCTACGACACCATCTGTCACGAGCACCTGGAGTACTACAGCCTGCACGCCATCCAGGCAATCATGCAGGCTGCGCACCTGCAGATCGTCGATGTGATGCAGAACGACATCAACGGCGGCAGCTTCGCGATCACCGTCGCCAAGCAGGGTAACAACGCCATCCCCATCAACGAGGCGGTGATCCGATGGATGCTCGAGCAGGAGCTGAGGATGGGTCTGCACACCCCACGCCCCTATCAGGAGTTCGCCGAGCGCGTGCTCCGCCACCGGGAAGACCTCCTGAGGCTGATCCGTGGGCTAATGAATGACGGCAAGAAGATCCTCGGGTACGGCGCCTCCACCAAGGGCAACGTGCTGCTGCAGTTCTGCGGCCTGTCGAGTGCCGAGATCCCGGCCATCGCCGAGGTCAACGCAGAAAAATTCGGCCGCGTCACTCCGGGCACCCACATTCCGATCATCTCCGAAACCGAAGCCGAGGCCCTGCGGCCGGACTACTACCTTGTCCTGCCCTGGCACTTCAAGGACAGCATACTGCGGCGGGAAATCAGCTACCGACAACGGGGCGGCAAGTTCATCTTTCCGTTTCCCGAGATTCAGATCATCTGACCAGGCCGCCCCAACCAGCTCACTCACCGAGGCTATCCATGCACGATTCCATCTTCAGCCAAGTCTGGCGCTGGTCAGGCTCGATGGCAGCCCACGCCCGCCTTCCCTTTCCCGGGCTGGATAGCCTTCGGACCAACCACTCGCAGGCATGGCAGGACTTGTTCATACTCACCATGCTCGGCGGCAAGCGCAACGGACATTATCTTGAGGTCGGCGGCCACGTACCGATAGACAACAACAACACCTGCCTGCTGCACCGGGAGTTCGGCTGGCAAGGCGTGACCCTCGAACTCGACCCTGCACATTTTCCCCTCTGGCGCGACCAGCGTCCGGAGAGCACCTTCCTGATTGCCGATGCCTTGGCGGTGGATTACGCACAAGCCCTGCCGTTATGGTTCGGCGATGAAGTCAGACGCCTCGATTACCTTCAGCTGGACATCGACCCCAGCATCAACACTCTGGCCGTGCTCAAACGCCTGCCTCTCGAGACATGGCGCTTTTCGGTCATCACATTCGAGACCGACGCCTACACGGGCGACATGCGCGCGCGGGACGAGAGTCGCCAGACCCTTGCTGCTCACGGCTACGTACCTGTCGCGCGCGATGTCTGCGTCCTGTTTCCGCCAGTGTCACCCCAGCCGATCCCCTTCGAAGACTGGTGGGTCGACCCGGCGGTAGTCGCCCCGGAAATCATCAGCACCTTCCAGCGCATCAACGCCGGCACCGGCCTCCCCCAGAACCTGCTGTTCTCGAGCTAGCACGGACCCCATCCCATGAGCGCCCCCAACACACTCAATGTCTGCCTCGGGCACCTTCCCTTTCCGCAGACTCACGAACGGCACATCGACCTGATGATCGCCCCGCGGCTGATCGCCGGCCCCAAGCGCCTGGCACTGGTGGAAGACAGCTACTTCGGCCCCCACGGCAGTGCCCTCTCCGAATACGTGCAGTTGCTGTGGCTTCTGGACAAACTCCAGCCCCTGGCTGCCGGACGCGATTACATCCGGATCTTCCATTACCGACGCTTCGTCTCGCCCGAACCTCCGCCGGTGGGTCAGCGCTCATCCAACCTGCCCTGGGCCACGGCCATTCGCGCCGCAGACCTGGATGCTTTCGAACCCTCCTTCTCGCGAGTCAGTCCGGGGGAACTCTTCAACACACCGGTGCAGTTCCACGGCGGGATGCTCTACCAGTACGCCCAGAGCCACGTCCTCGAAGACATGCTGAATTTCGCCAGATTCCTGACCGAAACGGCGGTCCTGTCACCCCTCGAGTGCGCCGAATTCCTGTCGATGCAACTCCACATCCCATCCTGCAACATCGGCATTTTCACGAAGGCGTCCTACGCCGAGATCTTCGGCATGCTGCGTCGTGCGGCGTCATTCCTTGACTCTCCCCACTTCGTCTCACGCTCCGGCTACCAACGACGCTCCGTGGGTTTCCTGCTCGAACGGCTCAACAGCTACCTCATCATCCGACGCATCCGTGGCGGCATCAGCCATTCCTCCTTCGGGCACAACCTAGTGATCTCCGACACGGCCGTCGTCTCCGGTACCCAGTAAGGAGGACCTCCGATGCCCAAAAAAACAGCCCTGATCACCGGCGTGACCGGCCAGGACGGCGCCTACCTCGCCGAACTCCTACTCGCCAAAGGGTACTCGGTGCACGGAATCCGCCGTCGCGCCTCTCAGTTCAACACTGCTCGCATCGACCACCTGCTGCACCCCACCAACGAGGCGGGGCTCGACCTGACGCTGCACTACGGTGATCTCACCGACTCATCGAGCCTGATCCGCATCGTCGAGCACACCCGCCCGGACGAGATCTACAATCTGGCCGCCCAGAGCCACGTGGCCGTCTCCTTCGAGCAACCCGAATACACGGCCAATACCGTGGGTATCGGCACCCTGCGGCTCCTCGAAGCCATCCGCATCGCCGGACTCGGCGATCAAACCCGTTTCTACCAGGCCTCCACTTCGGAGCTCTATGGCCTGGTGCAGGAAGTCCCGCAACGGGAAACCACCCCGTTCTACCCCCGCTCGCCCTACGCCGCAGCCAAGCTGTACGCTTACGCGATCACCGTCAATTACCGGGAAGCGTATGGGATGTTCGCGTGCAACGGCATCCTGTTTAACCACGAATCGCCAATCCGCGGCGAAATCTTTGTGACCCGCAAGATCACCCGCGCCCTCGCCCGCATCAAGCTTGGGATGCAGGAGCGGCTTTATCTGGGCAACCTCAGCGCCCTGCGCGACTGGGGGCATGCCCGCGATTACGTCGAAGCCATGTGGCTGATGCTGCAGCAGGACTCGCCGCAGGATTTCGTCATCGCTTCGGGCGTCCAGCACTCCGTCCAGGAGTTCGTCGATGCAGCCGCCAGCACGCTAGGCATGCACCTCCGCTGGGATGGCGAAGGGCTCGACCGGAAAGCCTTCGACCACGAGACCGGCAACTGCATCGTGGCCGTCGACCCACGCTACTTCCGGCCCACCGAAGTGGACACCCTGCTGGGTGATGCCACCAAGGCACGCCAGATCCTGGGCTGGACACCGCGCACGAGCTTCCAGGAACTGGTCGAGGAAATGGCGCTCCAGGACCTGAACGAAGCCCGCCGCGACGATCTCGTCGGCCGTAACGGCTTCAAGTATTTCCGGCACGACGACTGATCACCGCCGACAGCCATGACGCCCGCGGCAGCCACTCCCCACTCCGGAAGCGCCCCGAAGAAGGCGCTCATCATCGGAGCCCTGGGCCAGGACGGCACTTATCTCACGGAACTGCTGCTGGCCAAGGGCTACACGATCATCGGCACGACCCATCGCGACGCAGTCGCGCTGGCCGGAGGCTACCCAGCCCCTCTGCGCCATCTCGACCTCCGCAGCCAGGACGCCATCGCCACCCTCATCGCAGCCGAACAGCCCGACGAGATCTACAACCTCGGCGCCCGCGCCTCCAGCGCCCATCTGTCCGACGACGCGGAACAGACCGGCGACATCAACGGTCTGGCCGTCACCCGCCTGCTCGAGGCGATCCGTCGTCACTCACCCCATTCGCGTCTGTGCCAGGCCCTCAGCAGCGAAATCTTCGCCCGCAGCGTCGTCTCGCCGCAGAACGAGCACACACCCCCCTCTCCAGCCAACGCCTACGGCGCAGCCAAGACCTACGCTCTCCACATGCTGCAGGCCTACCGCGACCAGCACGGCCTGTTCGCCTGCGGAGCGATCCTTTACAACCACGAAAGCCCCCTGCGGCCGGCGCAGTTCGTCACGCGCAAAGTCACCCGCTGCGTGGCTCGCATCGCCTCAAGCGTCACCGAAACCCTCCAACTGGGCAACGCCGAGCATCGGCGCGACTGGGGCCATGCCCGTGACCACGTGCGGGCCATGCACAGCATGCTGCAGCAGGAGCGCGCCGAAGACTTCGTCATCGCCACCGGCATCACCCACAGCATCGCCGACCTCTGCCGCATCGCATTCGAAGCCGCCGGGCTCGATTTCCGCGATCACGTCACCTTTCAGCCCGACCCGAGCCGCCGCAGCGAGGGACTCGAACTGCGCGGCGACGCCGACAAAGCCAGGCGCTTGCTGGGATGGACGCCCGAGACCTCCTTCGAAGCCCTGATCCGCGAAATGGTAAGCGCCGACTTGGCGCTGCTGCATACAGACGCCGCCCCATCTGCCCGCGCCCCGTCCCCGGGCGCAGCAGCGCTCACACTGTCATTGGGTACCCCCATGCCGACCAACACCCAGCCCCACGCCCCCACGGATGCCTCCCAGGCCCTCACGGACGAGGTTCCGCCCATCCACGGCAGCATCCTGAACTTCGGCACCGAGGCCCTCGCAGCGCTTCTGCCCCCCCAAGGCACCTTCGTGGTCCAGAACGTTTTCCCTGGGGCCGCTGCCGCCGCACGCCCGCTGGAGCGGCAGGGGATCAGCTTCGTCATCTGCTCCATCAACGACGAAAAGTTCTACCACCTCAACTGGCGCCTCGAACGCATCTGCCACACCACCTACGAGGTCATCCGCATCGACGACGCACACGGGCTGTCCGACGGCTACACACGCGGCCTTTCGCGGGCCCGCTACCAGACCCTGGTCTTCTGTCACGACGACATCGACTTTCTGTGCGGCGACGCCTTTGCCGAACTGCTCGAACAGGGCCTCCGGCAATTCGACGTGATCGGCGTCGCCGGGCCGCGCAAACTGCACAGCGCCTTCTGGCCCAACGGCGGGCCAGCCAACCTGGCCGGGCTGGTCATTCACGGCCCGGTGGGAAAGCCGGCGGAACAGTTCTCCATCAATTACTACGACACCACCCCCGACCGCCACATTGCCGTCGAAGCCCTCGACGGCGTCTTCATCGCCGGACACCGGGAGGTCTTTGAACAGGTCGGATTCGACGCCAGCAGCTTCGACGGCTTTCACCTCTACGACATCGACTTCACCTACCGCTGCCACCTCGCCGGCTTTCGCCTCGGTGTCTGCAAGGACCTGCTCCTCGTCCACAGCTCTCCCGGCAATTTCGGCAATGACTGGCTGCGCTACGAACGACGCTTCCGCGACAAGTTTCCAGCGCTCGCTCCGGCGCGTCTGACGCCCCGCTACAGCCCGGCGGCCATCCAGGCAGCCTCCCTCGCCGAGGCCGAGACGATCTGCCGCGCCCCCGAGCACTTCTTTTCCGCGGATACGGAGGCCACCACGCGGCAGCCGGCCCCTGAAACCATCCGCTATGAAACCTGGCGCAAGCGCACCACCCCCCAGGAGATCGACGCCCAGCTCCTCGCCGAGCGGATGGTGCTCAAGTGGAGCCAGCGCCCCGGCATCCACCTGCTGCTGACCCTCCAGCCCGGCGAGGAAGGCCTGCTCGCCGACACCCTGGACAGCCTTGCCGCCCAGATCTACCCCGAGTGGCGGCTGACTGTCGTGACCGCCCTGCCCAAGCCCCCCGAGGCCGACGACACCCCGCAACTGCAATGGCTGGCCCTGCGCGACGCAGTACACATCGATTACGTCATCGACGAGATGGCCGCCGCGTCACCGGGCACCTGGGTAGCCCGCATCGAGCCCGGCCTCACCTTTGAGCCCCAGGCTCTTCAGATCTTTGCGGACTACATAAATGCGCGGCCCCAATGGCACCTGATCTATTGCGACGAAGATACCCGTGAGCTCGACGGGAGCTATAGCCAGCCTCTCTTCAAGCCCGACTTCAACCTGGATCTCCTGCGTGCCCAGGCCTATCTGGGCTGCTTCGTACTGGTGAAAAAGGAAGCCTTCCTGGCCACTGGGCGCTACGGCAGCCATGCCGGGGCCGAGAACTACGACCTCAGCCTGCGCATCCTCGACCAAGGCGGGCCGACCGCCATCGGCCATGTCGAAAAGATGCTGGTCCATCTGCCAAGGGCATCCCGGCGAGCCCTCCAGCCCGAAGCCGAAAAACAGGCCCTCATCGATCACCTCAGCCGCTGCGGCCTGGACGCCCGGGTATTCGACGCAGCCCTGTACGGAACCCGGCGCGTCGAATACAGCTGGCCCGCCCAGCCCCTGGTAAGCATCGTGATCCCAACCAGGGAGCGCGAGGAATACCTCCGGCCGCTGCTCGACAGCCTGCAGGACCGCACCCGCTACCCGAACTACGAAATCATCGTCGTGGACAATAGCAGCGCCGACCCGGACACCCTGCGCTATCTGGAAACCCTGCGCAACGAGCCACCGAAGAAGGCACGGTCGATCCGCGTAATCCCCTGCCCCGGCGAGTTCAGCTGGTCGACCAGCGCCAACACCGGTGCCGAAGCGGCCCTCGGCGACTACCTCCTGTTCCTCGATAACGACACCCATGTGGTGCAGGACAACTGGCTGGACCGGCTGATGGGCATCGCCCAGCGCCCTGAAGTGGCCATCGTCGCCCCCCGGCTCAGCTACCCCGAGTCCGGCAAGACCCAGCAGGGCTGCTGGTTCCTCGGCATGCACGGCACGGTCGGCAACCCATGGGACAATCAGCTAGAGCTGGCCGACCCGGGCTACATGGGACGCGCCCTGTGCGACCAGAACGTCGAGGCCGCCAGCGGCTCCGCGCTGCTCGTCCGGCGTGGGGTGCTCACCCGGCTCGGCGGCTTCGACACCACCGACTTCACGCTTTATCACGGCGCCCTCGACTTCTGCCTGCGCGCCACCGGCGCCGGCCACAAGATCGTCTGGACCCCGCACTCCACACTCGTCCACTACGGCGGCGTCTCCATGCAGGCCCGCCAGCGCAAGCTTGAGGGCCGACTCACAGATCAGGTCGCCGTCCTGCGTGCCAACGAGACCCTGCTCGACCGCTGGCTTCCCCGTCTCGCCCATGACCCAGCCTACAACCGCAACCTCAGCCTGATCGACGCCTTTCAGCCCGAGCACGTCGCCCCCATCGACTGGGATGCCAACTTCCACGACCGACCACGTATTCTGGCAATCCCTGTCCCCGGAGGCGCCGGGGAATACCGCCTCCGCGCGCCCCTGCGAGTGATCGGCCAGGCCGGCCTCGCCCAGACCATGATCTGCGAGCAGCCCCAGGCCGGAATGATGCGCATCCTGCTACCCACCGAGATCGCCCGCACCGAACCCGACGTCCTGATCCTCCATCAGCCGCTGGACGACTCCCAGAGCGACGCCATCGCGAACTACGCCCGCCATCTCCCCCGGGTGCGCCGGATCCTGACCATCGACGATCTGCTCACCGAACTCCCCCGCAAACACCCCTCCTACAAACAAGGCTACAAGGACGGGCGCCAGCGTCTGCGCAAGAACCTCTCACTGCTTCACCGGGCCGTCGTCAGCACCCGCCCGCTGGCCGACCTGTGCGCAGAGATGATCGACGACGTCCGGATCATGCCCAACTGCCTGGAGTGGGCGATCTGGGGCGACGTCCAGCCCCTGCGCCTGCCGCGCCAGAAGCCCCGCGTCGGCTGGGCTGGAGCCCAGCAGCACCTGGGCGACCTCGAACTCATCTACCCGGTGGTTGAAGCCCTCGCCGACGAAGTGGACTGGATCTTCATGGGCATGTGCCCGGAGCCGCTCAAACCCTTCGTCCGTGAATCCCACGGCTTCGAGCGGGACTTCCGAGCCTATCCCAAGGCCCTCGCCCGCCTCGACCTCGACCTCGCCATCGCCCCGCTCGAAATCCACGCTTTCAACGAGGCCAAGAGCAACCTGCGCCTGCTCGAATACGGCGCGATGGGCTGGCCGGTGATCTGCACCGACATCCACCCGTATCAGAACGCACCGGTCACCCGCCTGCCCAACGAACCCGAAAAATGGATCTCCACCATCCGCGAGCAGCTTGCCGAGCCGGCTGCCCTGCGCGAGGCCGGCCTCGCCCTGCAACGCTGGGTCCACGAAGGGTTCATCCTGGAAAACCATACAGCAAGCTGGTTTGCCGCCTACGGACCGTGAAGGGTTTCGTTGTCATCGCCTGAAAACCTGTTGTCAGCCGGCGGCCACCCACCGCCGGCTGTTTGATTTTTGAAGCTAAAGCTTTGATTTTTAGCGCCGCTATCAAAAGCCAAGCGGCAATCCGCCTTCTGCGCTGGTAGGCGACATTCCTACAAATTGTCAATGTTTTTTCTAAAGTCGGCAGGAGCAGCTCCGTTAATGACTTCAACGGCGGTTGCCTTACACACACCGGGCAAGGCGAACCAAAGTTAAGCCTAGTCGCTTATCTTGAACGGAATTAAGGAGAACCAAAATGGCTGCCACTATCAACACCAATGCGATGTCGCTCAATGCACAACGCAACCTTTCCACCTCGCAGTCCAGCCTCGCGACCTCGGTCCAGCGCCTGTCCTCCGGCCTGCGTGTGAACAGCGCCAAGGACGACGCCGCCGGCCTGGCGATTGCCGACCGCATGAACGCCCAAGCCAAAGGCTTCGACGTCGCAATCCGCAATGCCAACGACGGCATCTCGATGGCCCAGACCGCCGAATCCGCGATGCAGGCCGTCACCGACAACCTGCAGCGCATGCGTGAGCTGGCCGTGCAGTCGTCCAACGGGACCTACACTTCCGGCGATCGTGCGATGCTCGATACCGAATTTCAGCAGCTGTCCCAAGAAATCAATCGCGTCATCAGCGGCACCACCTTCAACGGCCAGAGCGTGCTCAACAGCACTGCCGACACCACCTTCCAGGTCGGTGCAGGCACCGCCACCACCGACAGCATCAAGGTGGCCGCCTCCTCGGTTTCTGTCTCCGCAGTCACCGGCGGTGGTGACGTGAAGGCCGCGAGCGCCGCATCGGCAGCCATCGGTTCGATCGACTCGCAGCTCGACAAACTCAACACCGCCCGCGCCAACTGGGGTGCCGTGCAGAACCGCTTCAGCTCCGTCGTGTCGACCCTGTCGGTCGCCTCGGAAAACGCGCAGGCCTCCCGCGGTCGCATCATGGACGCCGATTTCGCCCAGGAAACCGCCAACATGACACGCGCACAGATCCTGCAACAGGCCGGCACCGCGATGGTTTCGCAAGCCAACAGCATGCCCAACAACGTGCTGTCCCTGCTCCAGTAATTCAACACACGCAGCCGCCCACGGGCGCCGCCTCTGCAAGGATGACGGCGCCCAACGCGCAAGAGGGAGAAGAGCATGAGCATTCAGTCAGTCGGCGCAAGCACCAGCCAATACGCGCCAGCCGTCCAGACCGCTTCGGCCGGGGCTGCACGGAAGGCAGACGCCTCTCCCGAAGCTGCACGGCTCCAGACTCCGCAGGACGCCGCTCAGGCAGACAAGGCCGCCCCGCTGCCGAGCAGCGAAGAGCTCAACCAGGCCGTCAAGCAGATCCAGGACGTCATCACCAAGACAGCCAACCGCCTGGAGTTCTC
>Ga0075163_10003135_pt1 | contig 22297 bp, 12 predicted proteins | sample JI1023141ADNA_FD_71478 | JGI IMG/M metagenome (GOLD analysis project Ga0075163, IMG submission 71478) | Wastewater effluent complex algal communities from Wisconsin, to seasonally profile nutrient transformation and Carbon sequestration -... | ecosystem: Engineered > WWTP > Effluent > Algae... | reverse complement strand
CAGCGCCGCTTCCACGCGCGCGCGCTCGGGGCGTTCGAGGAGGTCGACGAGACGGCGCATCGAGAGCGGTTCGGGCGACGCGAACACGAGCGCGCTGACGGCACGCAACAACTCCTCGTCGGAGAGGAGGTTGCCCGGCCCTGCGTCGCCGGCCGGCTCGATCTCGAGCGTGGCCGCGAGATCCCCGTGGCCCTCGAGCCCAGCCGCGCCCTCGAGCCCAACCGCGCCCTCGAGTTCCGTGGTGCCCTCGACGACGGCGATGGGCTCCACCGGCACGTGCGGGACGAGTTCGACGTCCGACAACTCCGCGCCGTCGTCGTCGGAGGCGTCGGACGCGGACGCGTCCTCGACGACGTCCCCCGCCGGAGCCTGCGCGCCTCCCGCTTCGTTCTCGATCGGCTGCGGGGTCTCGTCGTGGTCTTGAGATCGGGAACGGGAGCGGCGCGTCATGGCGGAAGCGAGCTTCGCGGACGCTCCGCCCGGGGTCAAGGCGGCGCGAGGAATGTCGCGAGCCCGCGGGGCGGTTTCCGAGCCGCAGCGCGTGGGACGCGGTACGTGTTCGGGCGCGCCCAGGCCGTGGCACCCGCGTCGAACGCGCCGAAACGCAGGCCTTTCTGCGTTTTCTTCGAGGTGCGCGCGGAGGCCCGCCTGCCCCGCCGCGCGTGATCACCCCCCTCGCCATCCGCCGGAACTCGCGCCGGGCCGACCGCTCGACCCTGGCGGGGCTAACCTTTCATCGGTAGCATCCCCGCCGGCAGGAGCTGCACCGGGGGGTGCGGCTCGAATTCGACCTGATGGGAACCCGTTCTGGCAGAACGGAGGCGCCCTCCGTGCGCGACCTCCGTATTCGTTCTCACGTCGTCCTGGGAGCTTTGGGGCTCCTGTTCGGCGCGGCCACCGCTTTGGGCTGGGGCCAACCGGTCGGTTGGGTCGCGGCGGTCGGGTTCCTGGGGGTCGCGGCCTTCGCGTGGCTGGGCGTCGAGCGTCTGGTGCACCGGGTCCAAGCCTCGGGTGACGAGGCCCGCGAGGGCGCGGCACACCTGCGCGCGGTGCTCGACGCGGCCGCCGAAGGAATCCTGACCCTCGACGGCGAGGGCGCGATCGTGGCCATCAACCCGGCGGCCGAGCGCATGTTCGGCTACCTGCCGCACGAGGCGGTCGGGTTCGGCGTGCACCTGCTCGTGGACGCGCTCGACGTGCGCGCCGAGCGCAACTCGACCGCTCGCACGCGCACGCGCGCCGCGGTGGGACGTCGCCGCGACGGTTCCGAGTTCCCGGTACAGATCGGTCTGTCGACGACGCGCGTCGAGGGACGCGAAGTGCACATCCTCACGGTGCAGGACGGCAGCGTCCAAGCCGAAGCGCAGAAGGCGATCCGCGAGAGCGAGTTGCGCACCGCCGCGATCCTGTCGTGCGCTTCGGACCCGTTCGTGATCATCGACGGCGAAGGGCGCATCCTCGACTTCAACCCGGCCGCCGAGCGCGTGTTCGGCTGGGAACGTCGCCAGGTGCTCGACAAGGAGTTCGCCGACGTCCTGATCCCCCATCCGCGTCGCATGTCGATCCGACGCGGGCTGCGCGAAGCGGCGGCGGCGTTGAACTCGCACGCGACGTCGATCCTGAACCAACGCATCGAACTGGCCGCGCGCAAGAAGGACGGACGCGAAGTGCCCGTCGAGTTGGTCGTGACGCCGCTCGACCTGGCCTCGGGGCGCCAATTCGCGGCACGTCTGCGCGACCTGTCGACGATCGCATCCAAGCCGGAGGAAGCCACGTTCGTGGTGGCCGACGAGGGTGGACGCGCGCAAGCGATCTTCGAATCGGCCGCGGTCGCGGTGCTGACGATCGATCAGAGCGGCCGCATCGAGTGGATCAACGCGGCCGGCGAACGCCTGTTCGGTTGGACGCGCAAGGAGCTCACGGGCGCCGACATCGTGCGCCTGACGCCCGCCGACCAAGGCGAGAAGCGCGAGGCGCTGTTCGAGGAGGCGCGCGCGATGCTGCGACTCGGCACGGGCGCGCACGCCGCGTTCGAGGGCGTGCGCCGCGACGGCACGCGCTTCCCCATGCACGTGTCCGCCAGCCGCGTGCGCGTCGGCGACCGCGCCCTGTTCGTGTGGGTCGTGCGCGACCTGACGATCGAACCGACCGCGGAGGTGGCCACCGATCCTCTCGACGGCGCGGATCACGCGAACGGAAAGCTGCACGTCGACGGCGCGGACCTGGGCGTCGATCGCCTCGGCTCGCACGGCTGATCGACGACGCTCGCCTCGGAGCGATCGAGGCGCCGGCGCGATCCGCGCGCGCTCAAGGACAGAACGTCACGCGCACGGCGTTCGTGCTGTCGAATGCGGCTCCGCCGCCCGCCGGATCGCGGAACGCGAATTGGAAGTGCCACGTCGAGCCGGGCGTGACCGAGAAAGGCCCACCACTCAACGGCAACCCGAGGAGATCGAGGGTGCGGTCGTGGAAACCCGCGACGTCCGTCAACGCGACCGGACCGAGGCGTTGGAACGGACCGGCCACGCACCGCAGACCATTCCCCCACGCGACCTGCGTGGACGCGGATCCGTAGATGAGCAGACCTTGCGTGACCGGAGGGGCGTCGGTCACGAGCATGCGCAGCTCGTTGGCCGTGATCGACGTCGAGCCGCTCGTGGTGAGCATGGCGCCCAAGCCGCTGGAATGCGCGGTGGTCGGGCAATAGAGGTCGACGGTCTGGCACGACGGATCGCGCGCGCGGTCGACTTCGTGGATGACGGTGCGCAACGTCACTTCGGCCGCGCGCCTCGCGGTGGGCCACGCGATGCCGCTCCCCACGTGCACGTGACCGGCGGCCACGCACCACGCCGGATCGGACGGCGATGCGTGCAGGCTCTGGTACCACATCCCGTGGTAGGCCATGAAACCCGAGACGAACGCCCCGGCGCTCTGCGACTGGCAGATGAACGCGTTGAGCCCCATGTTGGCCTCCAGCACGTTCTGGACGATCTCCGACATCGGCAGCGTCGACGTGCGCAGGAATCCCACGGGCACGCTCGCGTCCGGCGGCGCCGGCGTCGGCTGCATCGGCGCGAGGTAGTCGTTGGTCCACGACAGGTTGTTGTAGGCGTTCATCTCCGCCTCCCAACTCAGCGCGGCGTTCGTGCGGCTGAACGTGACGATCGCGATCGGCTGCAGCGCATTCGCGATCGGCCAGAAGTCGTTCGACGTGTCCTGGTAGTCGACCTCGAGGTCCCCCGTGCCCTTGCCGCAGCTCGTGCAGGTGGGCGGCGAGAACTCGGGGAAGTACGCGTACACGTCGTAGCCACGTCCCTCCCAGTTCGAGCCGATCCAACCTTGCGGATTCTGCGCCGCGTTCGGGCTGAACCTGCGGATCGCTTCGTTCGACGGCGGCCAGAACCCGGTCAACAAGATCGCGCGGCGCGGACCCAACGCGAACGACGGCGGCACGATCGGTCGAGCGACGGCCAACGGACCGATGAAGTCGGAGGTCGTCGTGAGATCCGGGGTGGCGAGCGCGGCGTCGGTCGCGGTCTGCACGGCATGCGCCGACGGGGCGAGCATCACGGACGCGACGCAGATCGCAGGGAACGAGAACGAGATCATGGGCGGGGAATCCTCGGGACTCGGGACTCGGGACTCGAGCCACGTTACCGCACGATCCGCGGAACGGGAGAGGCGAAGCGAGTGTCCGCTCCGGCACGCGACTCTGGCGGTGCAGTGCCCATTCCCCCGCCCCGATCGGCCGAACCCGATCGGCCGAGATAGCAGCGACGGCGCGCGGTCACCGCACGGCGTGGGGACAGGCGATGTCGAGCCGGACGGCTCGGGTGCGAGCCATCAGCGCTGCGGTTCGCGCACGAGGTCGAGGAAGGGCTTCAGGTCGACCTCGTAGCGCGCGAGCATCGCGGAGTGCCACTGTTTCACTTCGAGCGGATCGACCGTGCGCTTCGCCAAGCTGGCTTCGATCGCGGCACCGATCTTGGACCAGTCCCCCACCAACGGTTCGGGGCGCGCGTCGACGCGCACGAGCAACCACGCGCCGCCGTCGCTGACGGGGCCGCCCACGGCACCGATCGGCGTCGTGAACGCGAGCTTGCCGAGAGGCGTGTCGCCCTTGACGATCGGCGTGATCCAGCCGTCGTCGCGCGACGAGGGATCCTTGGAGCGCTTGCGCGCGACCTCCTCGAACGCGACGCCGTCGGACAGGTCCTTCTGCGCCGCCTTCACGTCCTCTTCGCTGTTCACGACGATCACGTGGATCTCGGCGTGCTCTTGTTGCAGGAGCCACGCGCGCGCGACGCGTTCGCCCAAGCACGCGCGCAACGCGTCGTCGCGCAGCTTCTCGCGGTAGCGGATCGGGTCGAGGCCCAGGACGCGGTCGACGTACTTGTCGAGCGTCAGGTTGGGCGTCTTGCGACCGAGATCGCTCTTCTTGATCTCGGCTTCCATCGCCTCGACCGCGTTGTCGTAGGCCTTCGAGGCCGTGTCGGGCGCGATCGTCACGCGCAGGCGCTGCGCCTCGACCATCACGAGTCGCCCCATCGCCAGGTTCCGCAGTTGATCGAGCACGCGGAAGCTGTCGAGGTAGAGCCACTGCGAGAGCAACTCGGACACGTACACGGGCTCGCCCGCGACCATCGCGACGATCGGCTCCGACTTCGTGTCGCCTGTTGTCGTGGCGCTCGCGTTCGAGGGGGCCGCCGCGCCGCCCTTCGGAGCTTCGCCGGCGACCGCTCCGGTGGTCTTCGGGGAATCCCCGCCCTTCGTCGCGTCGGTCGCGACGGGCGGACGCCACGGCGCGGGGTCCTTGGGAACCTTGGGATTGGGCGCGGCCGCGCACGCGACGCACAGCGCGGCGGGCAGCGCGAGGCGGAGAGGAGCGAGACGGGCGAGACTCGGGACGTTCGAGCGGCGACGGGTTTGCATCAGGCCGTCAACGATACGAAATCCGACGCACGTAGCCGATTCCGTGGCAGGAGTCGCACTCGACGTTGGTGGCGATGGCCGACTTGCCGATCGATTGGCGACCGACGTTGCCGCCCACCATGGCCATCTCGCGCGTGCCCTTGCCGCCGCATTCGCGGCAGGCGGAGAGCTGCGGACGCGGATCGACCTCGAAGTCGCCCGAGTTCTCGGCGTAGTAGGCCAGGATCCACCCCGCGCGGTTCTCGGGCGTGAGTTCCTTCCAGGCCTTCTCGCGGTCGTCGACCTGTTCGTCGGCGGCCTTCGACTTGCGCGCGAGCTCCTGGTTCTGGAGATAGCGCTCGAGCTTCTTCTCGAGGTCGGCGCGCTCCTTGTCCTTCTCGGACAAGGGCTTCGTGTCGGGCTTCTTCTCCTCGCCCCCCTTCAGCGCGACGTCGCGACCGAGGAGCCAGGTGCCGAGTCCGTACGACGCGCGGTTCCAGCGCCCCTTCTTGCGCGTCGTCCACAGCTTCTTGACCGCGTCGGGCGTGGCTTCCTTCGTGATCAGGGACGCCTCCTTCACGACGTAGTCGAGCACGTCCTTCTGCATCGAGGCGCCGGCGTAGCTGACGGCTTCCTCGTAACCCATCTTCTGCCCCGCGAGGCGCGCCATGTGGGCCGCGCGCAAGAGCCACAACGTCGACACGCGGTCGGCGACGAAGCGCTCGCGCGCCTTGAGCACGTGTTCCTTGGACTTCTTCGCGTTGGGCAGCAGCGGACTGTCGGGGAACTTCGTGGCGAACGCTTCCGCGCGAGCCAGCGCCTCGTCGAAGCGTCGGCGCGCGATCATGGCCTCGACGTCGGCCAGGTAGTCGATCTGGTCCTGCCGCGCGGCCTTCTCCACGGCCCGGTCGAGCGACACCTTGACGTCGTCGGGCTTGTACTTGGCGTCGATCGTCTGAGCCTTCTTGTAGTGCTCGACGGCGTGGGCGAAGTCGAGGATGCGCTCGCACCACTGCGCGAGCTGGAAGTTGCCGTCGGCCGTCGACAAGTCGAGGTTCGACAAGCGCTGCGCGTACAGCTCGGCGCGGGTGAAGACCTCCTCGGCGCGCACCTGCACGGTCGTCGGCACGCCCGACAGGCGATTCTTCGGCACGGGGACGGTCGAGTTGGCCGTCTTGACCAGCAACGTGTCGCCGGTGCGGTCGATGATCAGGCCCACGATCTCGGCGCCGTCGACCGTCACGATGCGGTCGGCTTCGATCATGACCTCTTCGCTCGAGAGATCGACGTAGCCGAAGCGACGGCGCAACTCGGACTCCTCGTCGGGGTGCAGGAGCTTCCACGGCAAGCGCACGCGGCCGCCGGTCTCGAGCACCTCGAACACGAGCCCCTCGGGATCGTGCGACTGGATGTTGCCCCAGCGGATCGAACCGTCGCGCATGCGCAGCATCGTGGCCGGCGCGGCAGCCGCGGCGGACGCGTCCTGGGCACGCGTGGGCACGGGCGCGATCGAGAACGACGTCGCGATCAGCGCGACGAGCATCGTGACGCGGACGACGGGGACGAGGGTGAGGATCTTCATCGGGGGTTCCTGGGTTCCGCGGCGTTCGTTCCGCCACCGTCCGGAGACGGCACGGGCTTCGCGGGTTCGGAGGTCGTCTCGCCTTCGACGAAGCGTCGTCGCAGGCGTTCGCCGAACGGGACTTCGCGCAAGAGCAGGGTCGTGAAGCGCTTTTCGCGCTGCACGCCGCCGCTCTTCCACACGAGCTCCACGTCGACGCGGTATTCGAGGGGGCGATCGGGGTTCTGGTGCGGCACGGCCGAGTAGACGATCGTCGACGCGCCCGGCAGTTCGCGGCGCTCGATCGCGCGCGGTTCGCCGGCTTCGCCGTCCACGATCGGGAAGAACGTCTCTTCCATGTCGGCGACGACGGCTTCGACGGCCATCGAGGCGTTCGTGCGCAGTTGCGCCGTGCGCGACAGGGCCGCGCCGAAGGTGAGGAGGCCCAGGACCGCGCTCATGCCGAACAAGAGCAGCGCCATGGCCAGCAGCACCTCGAGGAGCGTGAAGCCGGCCGCGCGCGGGTCGCGGCGATCCTCGATGCGCCGCGGACGCGGAGCGTGATCACGCAGGAGCTTCACAGGTTCCAGTCCTCCCGGTACGTCGCCACGATCACTTCGGTCGTGAGGCGCAGCCCCCAGTGGACCATGGAATCCTTGGCGTGCTCGACGGGCGTCGTGCCGCGCGCGCCGCGCTCGACCACGACGCGAGCGCCGTCGACCGAGACGACCTTCATCCACTCGGCGTCGACCAGGACGTGCGCGTCGTCCTCGAACGACAATCGCCGACCGTCGTCGACGCGCAGGACGTTGTCCTGGTTGTCGACGGCTTCGATCGTGCGCGTGCGCCACAGGCGATCGGCGGGACGCTCGAACTCGAACTCGATGCGCACGCGCCGCGGGAGGATGGGCCGCTGACGCGGCGTGGCCATGCCGGCCGGCTTCTCGTTCCAACCGTGCGTCTGCGTGTCGGGACGATCGCGACCCCACGCGTCCCACGACGTCGCGGCGCCGGACATGTCCTTCGTGATCTTCCATCCGTCGTGGACGACGGACGTCTGCGAGGCGAGCAACACGTTCATCCACAGGAGCCCGCCCGTGACCTCGTCGGTCGCGCCGGCCGGCGGCAAGTTGGACGAACCGAAGAACCGCGGCTCGAAGAACGACGCCGTCGCCGTGTCGCCCACGCGTCGCGCGCCGCGCCACACGACGCCTTCGCTGCGCGCGTCCTTGTCCTTCAACGAAGCGGGCGCGACCATCCACAGAACTTCCACGAGCCCCGGGCCCACGAGGTCGGGCCGGATCACGTCGTCGGGACCTCGCTCGCCCGCCACGGCGGCCGCCGGAGCACCGGGCAAGCGCTTCGCCGCGGCTTCGTCCTGTTGCAGGCGCGCCATCTCGGAGGCCGGCACTTCGCGCACGAGGCGCAGGCGCGGCCACTTGGTCTCGCGGATCCCGTCGCCGTTCGTGTCGAACGAGACCCACTCGCACACGAGGTCGCCGCGCGGACCGCTCTCGATGCCGCGCAAGTCGCGCGCGAGCATGTCGGCGACGATCGAGGCTTGCTCCAACACCGCCCGACGCGCTTCGCCCTTGCGCCACGTCGTGAGCGCCGAATCGAAGAGGCGCACGACGGCCAGCATGAGCAGCGACAGGAGTCCCATCGCGAGCACCAGCTCGATCAACGTCAAGCCGCGTTCGTCGGGAGCCCGTCGCGACTCGCCTTGGAAGACGTGCGTGCTCATCGCTCCACGCTCCTGAGCACCATCGAAGGCGCGTGGTAGAAGGCGCTGAACATCTTGAGACGCGGCGTCTGCTTCCAACCGTGCGCGAGCCCGGTCCGCGGTTCGAAGGCACCCGGTTGGTAGTCGACGAACACGCGCCAGTCGACGCGGTCGGACTGCACGCCGATCGGCAGCTGTCCGCCTTCCTTCTCGCCTTGCCAGTACAGGCGCAAGTTCTTCTCCGAGTCCGGATCGGCGTCCCACGGGACTTCGGGACGCGTGCGCTGCAGCACGCCGATGCGCGCCGCTTCCGTGTCGACCTTCGAGAAGAAGAACGCGTTCCAGAACGCGGCCGGTTGATCGACCGAGAGCCCGAAGTAGCCGAGCTCCGGCGCGTCCGCGCGCGGTGCCCAACGATCGGGATAGCGCGTCGGGAACAGCACGACGGCTTCGCCGCCTTGGTGGACCGCCGGCGACGTGCCGAAACGGCCGCGGAACAGCCCGTCGCCGCGCTCGTCCATCCGTCCGGGCGTCGTCGAGCCGCGCGGCATCTCGAGCGCCGATTCGCGGCGACGCGTGTACGTCACGAGTTCGTCGCCCACGAGCACCGTGCCCTCGCGCGGGAAGTCGTCCAAGCTCGCGATCGTGAGGCGTGCGTCGCCCACGGCGACCGGTCCGCCCAACACGGTGACGCAGCGATGCTCCAGGAACATCACGGCCTCGCCCAGTTGGTGAGCCGACGCGCGCGTGCCGAGCAACCCGCGACCGCTCGTGGCGACGCGGATCTCGCCCGTCGACGCGTCGAGCGTCTGGTAGGCGAGGATCTCGTCGCCGATGCGGAGCAGACCGCCGTCGGCCGGCAAGTCGTCCAAGAAGTCGTACGCCGCGCTCAAGTTGCCCAGCGGAATGCGCACGACGCGCGGCTCGATCTGGATGCGCGTCGCGTTCTCGTCGAAGTCCTCGCGCAGCACCAGCGTCGCTCCGGCCGTGTGCTCGGGGTCCACGAGCGGCACGTTGCGACCGAACTGCGCGTCGCCGAACACGACTTCGTCGACGACGGCCGCGGGGACCTCGCCGGGCGCGCCGTTGACGCCGCCGCCGATCGCGAGACGCGACACCGCGCGCGGACGTTCCCCCGACGGGAAGTGCGACAGGCGCGCGAAGAGGCGCGAATCGACCACGGGCGTGTTGCCGCCGCCGCCCACCGCTCCGGCGACGATGATCTCGGGCGAGCGATCCTGCAGCGCGACCCAGCACACGTTCTGCACGTACGCGTCCGTCGCCGCGCCGATCTGCGATCCCGTGGTGTCCGTGGGCGAGACCGAGATCGGCCCGAAGCCGTTGGGATCCTGTTCCCAACCCAGCACTTCGTACGTGGCGGGAGCCACGTACGCGCGGTGGACGCGCAGCGGCCAACCCGGGTGATCGGGATTCGAAGCCGACAGGAAGATCGCGTCGAGTCGTCCCGGGCGACCACCGTCGAACGGCGCCGCGTTCACGGCGAACACGGGCAGGATCGTGGTGCCGTTCGGGTGCTTGTGCGAGTACGTGCCCGAGACGCCGCGGAACTGGAACGACGTTTCCAACGCGCGCGTGATCGGCCAACGCGTCGCCGGGTTCTCGTTCGTGCCGATGCGCGACTCCCACGCGCCGCTCGTCGAACTCTGCTGGGCGCTCGCGGCGAGCGATGCATTCGACGCGAGCGGCGTCGCGGCCGGCGCGGAGGCCAGGAACTCGCTGGGCGGAGCGGAGGGGCCACCACCGCCGCCTCCACCACCACCGCCGCCACCCGGCGCTCCGATGCCCGGCGGGATCTCCGGCGGATTGCCGCGAACGAGGACTTGGTACGCGGTCAACAGCGCCGCCGGATCGTCGCGCACGAGTTGGGTGGTGGTCGTGTCGATCCAGTCGTAGCGCACCCACTCCGTGAACTCCGCGTCGTCGACGCGCGTGATCTGCGCGAACTGCGAGTTGCCCGCTCGCGCCGACAGGAACCCGTTGACGGTGCCGGTGCCCGGCACGCCCAACGAAATCGGCAGGACGTACATCTGCGAGCCCAAGCGCTCGTAGAACGGCGGCGTCACGCCCAGGAGATCGCGCCAGCGCGTGATGAACGAACGCTGGCCACCCAGGTACGCGGCCACTTGGGCCGGCAAGTTGTTCAGGTTCGGCAACTGCGTGGCGCTCACCCCGCGCTGCGCGATCGTCAGCGTCGAGTCGCTCCAACCGCTGTAGCGGATGATCTCCATGCCGCCGAGCGGAGCGCCGTCGTTGTCCGTCACGGGCTGATCGTTCTGCACCGCCGCCGCCTGCACGAGCAGGGCGTAACCGCCGTCGCGCTGGAACGCCGACATGTACTCGGCCGGTGCTGTGGGCGACGTCGCGTCGAGCGCATCGTCGGCGGAGGCGAGGATCAGCCCCGTCACGGTGCTGTTCACGCCCTTCATGCCGTTGCCGATGGTGGCACCGGTGATCCCGATCGTGATGGGCTCGCCCGTCGCGCCGCCTTGACCCGCGACCACGCCGACCGCGCGCGCGACACGGAACACGCCCAACTCGCCGGCGATCTCGGAGCGGCCCGAGGGCACGTCGCTGCGCGTGGGAAGCGCGTAACCGTACAGTTCGACCGGCGTGCCCGAGGGATGCGAGAGGCCGATGTTCTGCAGCGACACGGGCACCATGGGCTGGATGTCGGACAAGGTCTGCATGCGCTCGCGCGCCACGCGTCCGCCGAACCCGGCCAACTTGCCCGTCGTCTGGGGCGTCGCGTCGAAGGTCGTCTTGCCCGTCGTCTGCACCTCGATCAGCTCGTTGCCGATGCGCACGACGCACACGGGCGGGAAGCCCTCCGTCGACTCGACGGTGATCGACGACACGCTCTGCGACAGCGCACCGGTCAAGCGCGTGAGGCCCGGCGTGCGCACGCCGTGCGCCAGACCGTTGACCAACATGTGCATCTGGCTCGGACGGTTGCCGCGCACGTCGATCTCGACGTGACTCCACACGTCCTGTGGCAACCCCGGCGTGTCGGCGCCGGAGATGGCGTAGCGCAGCTCGCCGAATTCCTTCTCGAGCGTGTCGCGGTGATCGCCGAAGCCGTCGACCACGCGCAGCACGAGGTCGGTGCCCTCGATCGAGAGCGACACGCGGTCGACTTCGCTGCTGGTGGCGGCGACGTCCAGGTACTTGGCCGCGGCCACGACGCGCGGGCGGATCCACATCGACAACGCGAGCGGCCGCATCAGCGGATTCGCGGCGGTCGTCCACTGCACGGCCTTGTCGTCGGTCGGATACGTGACGACCTGGTCGGGCAAGTAGCGGCCTTCCAGGTCGCGCGTCTCGTTGTCGAAGTGCAACACGCGTCCGTTGCGGCGCGCGAAGGCCTCGTCGTCCTCGCGCACGGTCGTCAACTGCACGAACGCCTGGTTCTCGCGCGAGGCGAACACGTGCTCGGGCACGGGCGGCGACGAACGGTCCTGGAACGCGGCGGGATCGGTGACGCCGGGCAGGTACAGACGACCTTCCGCGGTGCCCATGTGCGCCCAGATGCGGCTGGGCGGCACCGAACCGCCGTCGTAGCGCGTGGTCGAGTTGGGACCGGTGGCCCACCACGGCGCGTCGAGCGAGAGGCGCAGTTCCTCGTCGAAGTCCTCTTGTCGCGCCCACAACCGCACGAGCTCCTTCTGCGGCGCGACCAGCGCGACCTCGTCGCGCACCATCGTGAAGCGTTCGACTCCCGACTCGGCGTTGACGGTCGACCGCAGCTCGTAGGCGTACGTGTCGCGGGTCGTGAACGCGAACGGCATCGTGGAGTAGGAGAGCGTCGCGTCGTTCGCGTTCAACGCGTTCGTGTAGAGGGCCAGCGCGTCCCACGGGTCGATGAAGCCCGTGCCCGACGCCAACGAGTCGGGGTGCACGGGCGCGTCGGTGGGCAGCTTCTCGATGCCGGCCGCCGGCAACACGACGCGTCGCAGGAAGTCCTCGAGGCCCGTGAAGGGCCGCGATTCGACGATCAAGTCCGCCAGGTCGCCGGCTTCGTCGGCCGTGATGCGCGAGTTGCGTCCCGTGATCTGCAGGTTCGAGCACAAGGCCACGAGCACGTCGCGCGAGGCCGTGTTCACGTTCACGGGACGCCGCGCGAGCACGTCGATCACCGACAGGAACGGCTCGTAGTCGTTCTCGAGCAAGCGGTCGAGTGCGATCTCGCCGGCGTTCAGCACGTTTTGGACGATCGCGATCTCGCTGGTCTGGCCGTCGCGGATGCGGATCGTCGAGCCCACGTTCAACCAACGCGAGCTGTCGACGCGCAGGCGCCCGTCCTTGCGCGCTTCGATCTTCGACTGCACGCGCGTCGCGCGCTGCCAGCGCGGACCGCCGCGCAATCCCGCGTGGACGGTGCCGTGGCGCACCAGCGGCTCGACGAGCTCGCCGGGGAACACCGGCACGGATTCGCCGGCCGCGAGTTGCAGCGCACGCGCGTACAGGCCGCACTGAGGGATTTCCTCGAGCGCCTCGAACGGGCGCAAGTCGCCGTTCTCGCCGCGCGCGCGCCACAGGACGGGCGCGAACGCGCGTTGGTCGATGACGGGCGTGCCGGCGCCGTGATTGCTCGCCGGTCGCGGACCGCCGCGCCACTCGGACTTGGGACCGGGGCCGAACACGCCGCGCACGAACTGCGTCAGCGTCGACTCCTCCATCTTCGAGTAGCTGACGATCTCGCCCTCGCACCACAAGAAACCCGTGGGCTCGAGCGAGGCACGGGACGCGAGCGGCATCTCCTTGGCGTCGCCCGCGACGACCTGCGTGAAGCGCGTCGAGAGGTCGAGCAGGTTGGCGACGACGTGCGGGCTCGCGCTGTTCAAGTCGATGCGACCCGCGACGTCCTCCAACTCGACGTCCCACATGGGGCCGCGCGGATCCTCGACGTCGTAGAAGTCCTTCGCGAACGCGTTGTCGACGCGGATCTCGTCCTGGTCGTCCCAGTAGGGCGTCCGATCCATGTCCGCGCTGGGATAGGAGTCCGCCAGCAACGAACGCGCGCGACGCGAGGCCGAATCGAGGCCCAGGCGCGCGGCCGCGCGGTCGGCGATCTGCGCGCTGGCGCGGTCCGCGTCGCGCGCCGACGAGAGGTAGGGCGTCGTCAGCACGAGGAGGGCCAACAACACGAGCAACACGATCACCAACGCGAAGCCGTCGCGCGAGCGACCGTCACGACCGCCGACGACGGCCCCCGCGGGCGCGAACGCGCCGCGTCGGACCACGCGAGTGGCTCGCGTCGTGAGCTTCATTCGACCGTCCCGAACAAGTTGATCACCACGGTGTCCTTGCGACCGTCCTCGTACTCGAGCACGATCCGCGCGGGTTCGCGGTGCACGTCGGGATCGAGCGCGCCGCCGGCGCGGAACACGATCTCGCTCGGCGTGCCCTTGGAGAGCGTGACGCCTTGCGGCAACTCGACGCGGTCGTCCCCCACCACGACGGAGATCGTCAGCGCGTCGACGGCGCCCGGGAACGTCTCCGAGGACGGCGACAACACGAGCGGTCCGCTCACGCGCGCGACCGGAGCGACTTCCTCGAGCATCGCGGCCGCTTGTCCGTCCACCAGCACGCGCAACCAGCGACGGTCGTACGAGACTTCGACGGGAACCCAACGATCAGCCGGCAACATGCCGGGGCGCGTCGTCGCGGTGACGAGGCCACCCGCGCCGGCCGCGGGATCGTCGTCGACGCGTTGCGCCGTGAACGACGCGCGCAGGGCGCCGTCGCTGGTCGTCTCGACCGTGACGACGCCGCCGAGGTCGAGCAACGTGCCGCCGCGCGCGCCGGCGCGACGCACGGCGCAGCGGATCTGGAAGCCGCGAGAGAGGTCGTACGCGGGATCTTGATGGACGGCGAAGCTGACGCGGCTGCCGTTCGGTTCGCCCGCGAACGACAGGGCGTGCCCCAGGAATCCGTCGTCCACGACGCGTCCGCCGCTCGACACGCCTTCCACGCCGAAGGCTCCGACGATCGGCGTCGCCTCGAACTGCCACGTGCCGACGACCTGGAGTCCTTCCGCGCCGAGCACGCCTCGTTCGCGGTCGATGACGACGCGCGCGGTCGCGGAACGCGCGACCGACCAGTTGTGCGCGGACCGCACGACGCCCTGGACGCTGCTGACCGAGACGCGGTCGGACAAGTCGAGGTGCGAGAAGACGCCCAGACCCAGCCCGAGCAACATCGCCACGAGCGTCACGACGATCAAGAGCTCCACGAGCGTGAAGCCGGCACGCGGGGCGCGCTCGCGCGCGTCCGACACGTCGGCTCCGTCGGCTCGTGCGAACTCAGGGCGCATGCTTCATTCCCGCTTGAAGTTCGTCACGTCGTCGTCGGTGCCGAAGATCCCGTCCTCGCCGGCCGAGATGAGCTGGAACTTGTTCGACTCGAAGTAGGTCTTGGTCGTCGGGTTCGTCAGCGCCTTGACCTGCATCTCGCGCTCCTCGCCGCTCTCGACCTCGGTAGCGACGTAGGTGTCGGTGCGTCCGTAGTCGCGGCGGTGGAAGTAGGCGATGGGGTTGCCCCACTCGTCCTTCAACTCCGTCAACGCGTTCGTCGGGAAGCGCGTCAGGCTCTTCTTGAGCTCGTCCTTGTCCGTGTTGACGAACTTGTCCTCGGACAAGCTCGTGCCGCCCCAATCGAGGGACCACAGCGACACGACCAACGTCTCGCCGCCCAGGTTCGTCGTGTTGGGCGGCGTGCCCCACTTCTCGACGAATTGGCTGGGCGGGTAGTCGCCGAAGCGCCGCTCGTACTCGCCGATCGCGGTCGCGACCTCTTGCAGGAACGTGCCGGTCATCTTGGCCTTGGCGCGTTCGCTCATGCCCGTCAGACGCGGCAGGAGGACGATCATCAGGATCCCGAGGATCACGATGACCGCCAACATCTCGATCAACGTGAAGCCGGACGACGACGCGCTCGCGCGCGGCGCGGCCCGTCGCGCTCCACGGACTCCGTGACGCGGGATCCCTCGCATGTCGTTCCTCACTTGCCGCGTGCGCGGTACACGATCTCGAAGTCGTCGATGTCGACGTTGCAGGTGCGACCGACCTGGCCCTCGGCGAAGATCCCGAGTCGCAGGTCGTTCGTGGAACGACCCAGCGTCGGAATCGGCGCGCCGTCGAGCACGGGAATGCCGTCGAAGGTGATGCGGACGCGCGGCGTCTCCTTGTCGCCCGTGCGTTCGATGCGGACGAGCACGGGCACGTCGAGCTTCCACTCGAAGCCGGCGACGTCGGTGTAGGGCAGGTCTTCTTGCCCGCGCTTGTAGTTGCGCGTCTGCAGCGTGTTCTTGCCCGATTCGTGGTGCCGCGAGACGTTCACTTCCGCCTCGACTTGGGTTTCGCCCGCGCGCTGTTGCTCGCGCGACACGAACAAGCCGACGCGTGCGTTCGTGCCCGTGTGGATGGTCACGCGCGCCTCGGCCGAGACGAAGTCCGTGGCGTTCTTGACCTGCCACATCCGCGCGCGGCCCTCGCTCTTGAACGTGCCGGCCATCGTCACGAGACCGTCGTGGATCGAGAACGTCGGGCCGTAATTCTCCTGCACCGACCAGAAGTTGCGCAGCTCGACGCGCTCGAAGCGGTCCGTCCATGCGACCTTCTCGAGGTGGTCCGTGAGCCGCCCGATCTGCGCCACGGCCCACACGCGGTGCGGATCGGTCGCGGGGAACGAACGGCGGTTGTCGTCGAGTTCGCGCAGGCGCGCGATGGCCTCCGTCGCGTCGCCGCGTCGGTAGTAGCACCACGCCTGACCGTTGCGCGCCGTGGGATGGTCCGGGTCGACGGCCAGCGCCTTCTTGAAGCAGTCCTCGGCGTCGCGCATGGCGCCCAACTCGAGATAGTTGACGCCGCGCATGGCCTGCACGTCGGTCAGCGTGGGATCGAGCGACAGCGCGCGGTCGTAGTAGCGATCGGCCGACGCGAAGTCGCCGCGTCGGTGCGACAGCTCGCCCAGCGCCGCCAACGCGTCGACGAACGAGATGTCGCGGTCGAGCGCCGCCTTGAACGACTCGGCCGCGCCGTCGAGGTCGTCCTTGGCCGCGGCCAGGCGCCCGCGCTGGTACAACGACCACGCGTCGAGCGGATGGTTCTCGAGCGCCAGGTCGACGAAGCGCACCGCTTCCTCGGGGTGGTTCGTCGTCTCGGCCAGGAACGAGAGCGCACGCCACGGCAAGTAGGCCCGCAACGGATCGGCGGCCGCGGCGGCGACGAGGTTCGCGCGCGCCTTGGCGGCCGATTCGGGCGTGCGCACGTTGGCCTGCGCCATGCCGTTGGCGAGCAGGAGTTCGAACCCTTGCGCTTCGCCGTCGCCTAGCTTGTCCGCCGCGCCGACCGACGCGTCCGACGAGGTGCCCGGCTTCGCGGCGGTGACCGCGGCCGAAACGAGCGCCGCTTGCGCGATCGGATCGGTCGGGTCGGCCTGCAGCGCCTTCTCGATCCACTCGCGCCCCTCGGTCACGTTGCCGATCGCGATCAACGCGCCGCCCAAGGCCGTGCGCAGTCGCGCGCGCACGCGCTTGTCGCCCGCGCCCTGCGGCTCGACCTGGTTCGCGATGCGCAAGTGCGCGACGGCTTCCTTGGCGTCGCCGTTCTCGAGCAGGAACGTGCCCAGCGCTTCCTGCACTTGCCACTCGTTGCGCCCCAGGCGCTCGGCTTCGACGAGTCGTGCGCGCGCCTTCTCCGTCATGCGGAAGCGCGCTTCGAGCTTCGCGAGGCTCACCATCACGAGCGGATTGCCCTTCAGGTTGCCCTCGATGAGCGCGTTGTACTCCTGGAAGGCCTTCTCGAACTGGAAGCCCGCTTCCCACACGCGCGCGAGACCCAGACGCGGCGCGGGTGCTTCGGACAGCACGGCGGCGGCGCGGCGGTACATCTCTTCCGCGACGACCAACGCGCGCGGCGTCTCGAGGCTCTGTTCGATGCACCAGTCGGCGAATTCGAGCGCCAGGTCGTACTCCGACGCCGGCAACGGATTGCCGAATTGCGCGCGACGGATCTCGATCTGGTTCGCGACCGTCTGCGCGAAGTCGAACTCGTTGACGGTCTTGCGCGGCACGGGCGTCGGCGGTTGTCCCGGGAACTTGGGCAAGCCCGTGTCCGGGTTGTATTCGACGAACAGCACGTCCTCGTTCGGTCGCTTGGCGAGCTCGTAGCGGTTGGGATTGCGGATCTCGCCGAAGCGGTAGTCGCCGATGCGGATCCAGTCGTAGAGCTTCTTGCGGCTCGCGATGCGCGCGGCGATCTGCTCGGGCGTCGCGGCGGCCGAGTCGATCTTGGGCGGCTTCGCGCCCTTGCCCGCCGCGGCGCCGGGCGCGTCCGCGGCGGTGTCGGCGACGTCGGCCGCGTCCACGAACAAGTCGGGGACGTCGATCGGCGCGGCGGACACGCGCAGGAACTTGCCGTACAGCGCGACGATCGGCCCCGGAACCGTCGGCGGTCGCAGGGCCGGCAGCGCGGCGGACGGCGGCGCGATCAACTCGAGCGGCGGCAACGGACGCGTGTCGCTGGGCGGCGAGAACAGATCGCGCGCGTCGGGATCGAGCGTGCGCTTGGCCGGCAGCACGAGGTCGGTGTCGGGCACGTCCTGGCGGACGAGCTCGAGGGGTTTGGGTTTCTTGGGCGGACCCGACTTCGGTGCGTCGGCGCCGACGGACTTCCACACGAGGAAGCCCAACACGGCGACCGTGCCCACGAGTACGACTTGTTCCTTGCGCAACGCCACTCTGGTTCGTCTCCGTGAGGTACTGGAGCGTCACTCCGGACGCGGCTCACCCGCGGTGACGCGGGCGCACAGGAAGGAGATCTCGAGCCCGGTCTCGGCACCGGAGCGCGAGGGCAACATGTCGGCCTTCTCGACGATCAGCGGACCGCCGAACGGGACGCCGTTCGTGTCCTTGACGTCGCCCTGCTGCGACAGCGAGAGCAACGACACGATGGGCGCCCCCTTGCCGCTGAACGTGAAGGTGACCCGCGTCTTCTCGACGCGACCGACGCCTTCGCGCGACGTCAGCCGCGGATCGAGGCGGATGTCGATCTTCTCGATGCGCTCGCAACCCGTGGCGATGGCCATGCGCACCACGCGATCGACCAGGTCGAGCGCCTCGAGGTAGCGCTCGATCTCGGGCTCGCGCGTGGGCGAGAGCGCGGGCAAGCCCAGGTCCTCGGGCACGCGCAGGTTCGCGCGACCGGCCTGGCGCAGCAGATCGTCGCGCACGGCCGACACCACGGCGAAGTACTGGTTGCTGGCCGATCCGCGCTTCGCGTCGAGCACGAATTGCGGCCGGGTCGGGAACGCGCAGGCGCGCGTCAGCGTGTCGACGGCCGTGACCAGCTTCTGGTTCTCGGCCTCCGCCTCGGACAAGTCCGCGGCGGTGTACATGCCTTCCTTGCCGAGCTTGTCGGACGTGATGCGCGCCGCGGTGCGTTGGCGCACGAGTTCGTCGCCGTACGAGTTCTCGATCAGCATCCAGCCGATCCCGAACACCAGCGCGCCCCCGGCGACCGTGAGCAGGAAGCGCTTGTTCTCTTGCCAGTAGTTGGCCAGGTCCACGTCAGCGTCCTCCCGCTTTGTTGCGACCCTTGTCGCCGCCCGCGTTGGAACCCGAGCCCGAGTTGGCGCCCGCGTTGGATCCGGAAGCGTTGGCGGCACCGCCACCTCCGGCCACGCGCGGCGCGAACATCGTCAAGTCGAGCGTGAACTTGGATCCGCTGGGCGACAGCTGTTGGTTCACGCGCGCCACTTGCGGCAGCTTGTTCGTGATCGCGCCGACGAACGCTTCGTACAGCACGGCCAACGAGTTGGCGCCTTCCTTGGCCTTGCCCACGATCGAGAGCACGGGCCGCTTGTCGTTGCCCTGCAGGCCCAGCGCCGGATCGGCGCGCCAATCGGTCGAGATCTGGGTCACCCAGAACTCCGACGGCAAGTGTGTCTGCAGGAGCTCGATGCCGCGCGCGAGTTGCTCGCCGCTGCCCTTGAGACGCGCGAGCTCGGACGCGAACTCGGCGTGCCGCGCGTTCTCGGCGATCAACTCCTCGGCGCGACGGTGCGTGGCGCTCGCGCGCTTGTACTGTTGATCGAGGGCGGTGGCCGCGACGCGCGCCTTCTCGAGCCCCGAACGCGTCTTCCACGCGTGATAGCCCAGGAATCCCAGCGCCAACACGCCCGCGACGATCAGGAGCAGGTGCTGCCCCACGAACTCGCGTTTCTTGCGCACGCTGGCCGGCAGGATCTCGATCGACCACGCGTTCTCGTCCGAGGCCATCGTCGCGAGGCCCAACGCGACGACCGCTTCGAGTTGGTTGTCCTCGAGCGCGGCCTTCGCCTCGGGCGAGAGACCGTCGGTGACGACGACGCGGAACGGGTCGAAGATCTCGACCGGCACGCTCATGCCGGCCGACAGATACGGCGCGAGGCCGCGCAACGCGGAGCCGCCGCCGCACAAGAGCACGCGGTCGAGCTTGAGGCCCGTGATGCGCACTTGGCTCTTGCAGAACAGCACGGCCGATTGGAGCAGCGACGTCAACTGCCCCGCGCCCGCCAGCGCCGCGCGCGTGGCCTTTTCGGCCGTCGCGTCGGTGAATCGCGCCTTGGGATCGAGGTCGACGACGGTCTCCTTGAGGTCGCGGGCCTTGTCGCTCGCGATGCCCAGCCGCTGTGCGATCGCGTCCTCGAGCAGGCGCGAACCGCCCGTCAAGTTGCGCGCGAACAACAGATCCGGTCCGCGCGCGATCGCGATGTCCAAGTTGTCGTGACCGATGTTGGCGATCAGCACGACCTCGTCCTGCACCGCACCGAAGCGCAGGAACGCGTTGTAGAGAGCCACTGCGTTGGGCGAGAACGCGTCGAGCGTGCCGCCCAGCGACGTGATGCCTTCCGTGTGCGCGTCGAGCAGCGCCTCGCGCGCCATCGCGAGCAGCACGACGTCCCCGCCCTCGACCTCGGGCAGCGCCGGCAACAAGTTGAAGTCCGACGCGACGCCCGACCCCGACTGGTCGCCGATCTCCTCGACCTCGAAGCGCATGAGGTTGCGCAGCTGCCAGTCGGGCACGCGCGGCACGCGCGTGTAGCGGATGTTGACGTCGCGGCCCGTGAGGCCGATGCGCGCGTTGACCGGCTTGAAGTCCGGCTTCGCGGCACGCCAACCGTCGGCGATCTCCTTGGACTCGAGCGCCGTCACGGCGAAGTCCGTGACGTGGAACGTGTTCCCCTTGTAGGAGCCGCGCAGGAACTTGGCCGAGCGCAGACCGACGTCGACGCCGGTGACGGTGCGTGCCATCAGGAAGCCTCGCTCGTGGATCGATGGTTCGTGAGCATCTAGGGCTTCTCCCCCAGCACGTCGTTGAGGTACTCGCGCATCTCCGCGGCCAGCCCGGTCGCGCGTTGCGCCTCGAGCGCCGAGAGGATGCTCTTCATGCGGGCGCGTTCGGCCTTGTGACGGTCCGTGTCGAGAGCGTCGATCTCGCCGTCGAGTTGCGCGACGAGCTTCTTCGCCTCGACCTCGACTTCGCTCTTCTGGTACTTGGCCGCGACGGCCGCGGCCGCGTCGCGCGAGCGGCGGTACAGGTCCGCCAGGCGGAAGAAGTTGGCGCGCTCCGCTTCCGCTTGGACGACGCGCAGCTCGGCCAGACCTTGCTGCACGAGGCGCGTGCGCGCCGCTTCGGCCTCGTTCACGAGCGCGTCCTCGTACGGCAGGCCGTCGAGGAGCTTCGTCCACTGCGCGATCGCCTCGCCCAGCTCGCCCTTCTGCTCCGCGCCGCGGGCGGCGTAGGCCAGGTTGCCGGCTTCCTTGCGCTCGGCCGAGAAGTCGACCTGGATCTCGAGCTTCGACGCGGGCGTCACGCGCAGTCGCGCGGCGGATCCTTCCGCGATCGACGTCACCGTGCCGGCGGTCGCGAGTTGGACGCGCACCATGTCGGCTCCGCTGCCGAACAGGAGCGTTTCGACGCCCGCGCGCTCGAACTCGAGCCCGTGCGTGCGATAGCCGTCGGCGCCGATGGTCGCGAGGCGCGTGCGCGCCAGCGCGCCGTCGACGCGCAACGTCACGGTGCTCGCCGCGCCGTCGCGCGGTTCGACGAACAGTCGATTGCCTTCCGCCCGCACGCTGCACGGACGCGCGTTCCACGACGGCGCGTCGGCCGCGGGCAGGAACGACACGTTCGCGAGGAGCGCACGGTCGAGCGCCACGAGTTGCGCGGACGCGGGCGGCTCGCCCAGCACGTACAGCGCGGCGCCGGGCACGTTCGCGGTCGGCTTGACGTCGTTCGCGGCGACGACGACGCTCACGTCGTCGGCCTGCACGGCGCCGGAACCGCCGGCGGATTCCGTGTGCGCGAGCAACACGACGCGCGCGTTCGTCCACGGCGGCGGCACGACCGCGCGCACTTCGGCGGCGCGGAATCCGCTGCCCGCCTCGAGCGGCGCCGACCAGGCCGTCACGCTCGCGGGCGCGTCGGGTCCCGCGCTCTCGGGCGCGCTGAACTCGATGCCCAACGCTCCGTGCGCGTCGCCCTTCTCGCCGAGCCAGGCGCGCGCGACGAGCTCTTGTCCCGCGCTCACGCGCATCGCCGGCGAGCGGTGCAACGCCCAGTCGCCTGCTGCCAGGTCGACTTCGACGCCCACGGCGCCGGAACGACGCGCGCTGCCGCTCTTCACGAACGCGGCCGGACCTTCCGCAGCCGCGAAGCCGTCGTCGTCGGACTCGAACGAGTAGCCCTGGGCGAGCAGGTTGCCCGGCACGGCCTCGACCTCGTGACGCGACGCGCCGCCACCGCCGGAGCGGTTCAACCACCACCACAACCCGCCGCCGGCCGCGGCCAGCGCGAGCACGACGAGCCCACCGGCGAAGGAGCGCTTCTTCGAGCGCGCCAGGAGCTCGGCCGAGACGCGGTCGACGCCGTCGGGGCCGGTCGTGACCGCGGGCGCGGGCGTCGCGGGCTCGTCGAGCCCTTCGATCTCGATGCCGTCGCCGCGCGGAGCCGCGGAGGGTTGCGCGTCGCGGAACGTGGCCCGCACGGTGCCGAAGTGGATCGTGTCCCCCGACGCCAGGCGTTGGTCGACCTTCTCCA
>Ga0075163_10003134_pt1 | contig 22297 bp, 19 predicted proteins | sample JI1023141ADNA_FD_71478 | JGI IMG/M metagenome (GOLD analysis project Ga0075163, IMG submission 71478) | Wastewater effluent complex algal communities from Wisconsin, to seasonally profile nutrient transformation and Carbon sequestration -... | ecosystem: Engineered > WWTP > Effluent > Algae... | reverse complement strand
CTCGCCGCGCCATGCGGCGTTGCTCGTCCTTGCAGGCATCAGCCTGCCGCGTCCTCGCGCCTTGCCTGCCACGCCGATCACGGCACTGGCGGGCGCGTTCAACTGCCGTTTCTAGGCTGAGTGGCTTCGGATTTCAGGTCAAATCGGCCTGAAGCCCGCGCCAGATATATGCTGAAAGCTATTGAATAAATAGCAAACGAGGTGGCCTGGGCCACCTCGTTCACGTTGGGGGACGGGGCTCAGGCCCGCAGGTAGGCCAGGCCGGTCAGCCGGCCCTTGCCTTCGTAGACGACCTGGCCTTCGCCCGGACGGTCGAGGTCGGCCACCTGCACCGCGCCGCCAATCAGTTCGGTGATGAAGGCGCGGCGGTTGGGCAGGTCCAGCGCCAGGCCAATGGCCTCGCGCAGGTTCGACAGCAGGATCTCGTGGTCCACCGCCTTGCCGTCGCGGACCTTGGCGCGGTTGAGCGTGTTGCCCTTGGGCGGGTCGCCCCGGTCGGTCCAGTAGAGGGTGTCGGTCTGCTCGTCCCAGTCCAGGTCGATGGGCTCGGGCAGCTCGCCCAGCAGCGTCTCGATGTCGGTGCGGCGGGCCGGGTCGGCGCCGGCGGGCAGCGCCAGCGGCGCGCGCACGATGCGGCCTTCGTTGCCGTTGGGCTTGCCCTTCAGCGTCCAGTAGATGTAGCCGCCCTTGGCATCGACGGCGACACCCACGCAGTGCCGCGTGGGGTCGGTCCGGTCCTCGCCGGCGCCGGTCTGCACCAGCGTCGTCAGGTCCGAGCCGTCGGGGCGGCAGCTCATCACGCGCATGCCCTCGCGGTCGCACCAGTAGAGGCGGCGAGTGTGCTCGTTGAAGGTGATCTGCTTGCCCGTGGTGAAGCTGCCGACGGGCACGATCACCTGGCGGTCGCTGCCGTCGTAGTTGCAGCGCTCGACGTGGCCGTCGTTCTCCCAGTAGTCCTCGCCCACGCGCACGAGGCCCATGTAGCTGATGAAGATGTGCCGGCCCACCGGATCGACGGCCACGCCGTCGGGAGCGGATTCCAGGCCCTCGGCGAGGGTCTGGAGGTCGGTGCCGTCGGTGCCCATGGACATCACGCGGGATACCCTGCCCAGGCTCAGGAAGATCAGGCGGTCGGAATTGGTGCTCACTTGGTTTTGTCTCCGGAAGGATGTGTGGTTGCGGGCGCGGGATTCAGGTCAGGCCGCAGGCGCCGCCTCGCGATGGTAGCGCGTCACGCGCTCGACCTCGTTCCTGCTGCCCAGGATCACGCTCACGCGCTCGTGCAGCTGGCGGGGCTGCACGTCGAGGATGCGCTCGCGGCCGTTGGTGGCGGCGCCGCCGGCCTGCTCGACCAGCCAGCCCATGGGGTTGGCCTCGTACATCAGGCGCAGCTTGCCGGGCTTGTGGGGCTCGCGCTTGTCCCAGGGGTACATGAAGATGCCGCCGCGCGTCAGGATGCGGTGCACGTCGGCGACCATGCTGGCGATCCAGCGCATGTTGAAGTCCTTGCCGCGCGGGCCTTCACGGCCCGCCAGGCATTCGTCGACGTAGCGCCTGACGGGCTCGTCCCAGTGGCGCATGTTGCTCATGTTGATGGCGAATTCCTGGGTGTCCTCGGGAATGCGCAGGCCCTCGCGCGTGAGCACGAAGCTGCCCTGCTCGCGGTCGAGCGTGAACACGTCCACGCCGTCGCCGACGGTAAGCACCAGCGTGGTCTGCGGGCCGTAGACGCAGTAGCCGGCGGCCACCTGCTGGCGGCCGGGCTGCAGGAAGTCCTGCTCCTCCACGCCGCGGTCGTCGTCGGGCATCTTCAGCACGCTGAAGATGGTGCCAATGCTGACGTTGACGTCGATGTTGCTGGAGCCGTCCAGCGGATCGAACAGCAGCAGGTATTCGCCCTGCGGGTAGCGGTTGGGCACGACGTAGATGCCTTCCATCTCTTCCGAGGCCATCGCCGCCAGGTGGCCGCCCCATTCGTTGGCCTCGATCAGCACCTCGTTGGCGATGATGTCCAGCTTCTTCTGCACTTCGCCCTGCACGTTGGCGCTGCCGGCGCTGCCCAGCACGCCGCCCAGGGCGCCCTTGTTGACGGCGTGGCTGATGCTCTTGCAGGCGCGCGCCACCACCTCCAGCAGCAGGCGCAGCTGGCCGGGGATGTGGCCGTCGACGCGCTGCTTCTCGACCAGGTGGCGGGTGAGGGAGATGCGGGTGTTCTTCATGGTCTTCAGGCGCTGGTCGCGGGGGTGTCGGCGAGGGCGCGGGTGACGACCTCGCGCACGTCGTTGCTGAGATCGGCCTTGGCGGCGACGCGGGCGATGGCCTCGCGCGCGGCGCCGCGGTAGGGCTCGGCCAGGCGCGCCCAGGCGTCCATGGCGCGCGCCAGGCGGGCGGCGACCTGCGGGTTGAGGGCGTCCAGCTCCAGCACGCGGTCGGCCCAGAACAGGTAGCCGGCCGCGTCCCGGCGGTGGAAGGCGGCCGGGTTGCCGTGGCAGTAGCTGAAGATCAGGCTGCGCGCGCGGTTGGGCGTGCGCAGGCTGAAGTCGGCGTGGCGCATCAACTCGCGCACGGCGGGCAGCACGTCGCCGCCGCGGTCGGGCGCGCGCGCCTGCAGGGCGAACCACTTGTCCAGCGCCAGCGGCTCGTGGCGGAACAGCTCGTAGTAGCGCGCCAGGGCGCGGCCGGCCAGCGCGTGGCCGCCGTCCACCAGGGCGCGCAGCGCGTTCAGGCGGTCGGTCATGTTGCCGGCGGTCTTGACGTGCTGGTAGGCCTTGCCGGGCCACACCGGGTCGCCGCTGGCGCGCGCGCCCAGGCACAGCATGCGCAGCGCCAGGCCGGCGAGGGCGCGCCGGCCGCTGGAGACGGGGTCGGGCGTGTAGGCGCCGGTGTCGGCGTTGCCCTCGTAGGCCCACTGCCAGTCGGCCTGCAGCTCGGTGGCCAGTTGCAGCTCCATCGCGTCGCGCACGGCGTGGATGCGCTGGGGGTCGGCATCGTCCAGCTGCTCGGCGATGTAGTCCTCGCCCGGCAGGGTCAGCACCAACTGCTTGAAGGCGGCGTCCAGGCCGGGGTGGCGCAGCACCGCGCGCAGGGCCTGCATGCAGGCATCGTTCAGCGGCCTGACCGGCACCGGGACTGCACCGTCAGCTATCAGATCGAGAGCAATCCGCAGGGCGAGCCGCTGCCCGGCTTCCCAGCGGTTGAAGGGGTCGCCGTCGTGCGCCAGCAGGTGCATGAACTGGTCGGGGCCGTGGCCGGCGTCCAGCTCGACGGGAGCGGAGAAGCCGCGCAGCAGCGAGGGCACGGGCTCGGCGTCGATGCCGGTGAAGACGAGGGTGGCCTCGGCCTCGGTCAGCACGAAGGTGTCGCCGCCCAGCAGAGCGCCGTCCCGCGGCGCCAGGGGCAGCGCCTGCCCGTCGGGGCCGATCAGGCCCAGGCGGATGGGGATGACGAAGGGCTGCTTGCCGGGCTGGCCCGGCGTGGGCGGGCAGCGCTGCGCCAGCGCCAGCGTGTAGGTGCGCGCGGCGGCGTCGAAGCTGCCGCGCGCCTGCACCACGGGCGTGCCGGCCTGGCTGTACCAGCGCTTGAACTGGGGCAGCAGGCGCGCCAGCTCGCTGCCGGGGCTGGCGTCGGCCATGGCCTGGGCGAAGTCGTCGCAGGTGACGGCCTGGCCGTCGTGGCGCTGGAAGTACAGGTCCATGCCGCGCCGGAAGCTGTCGCGGCCCAGCAGGGTCTGGATCATGCGCACCACCTCGGCGCCCTTCTCGTAGATGGTGGTGGTGTAGAAGTTGCTGATCTCCAGGTACTCGTCGGGCCGCACCGGGTGCGCCATGGGGCCGGCGTCCTCGGGGAACTGCGCGGCGCGCAGGGCGATGACGTTCTCGATGCGCCGCACGGCGCGCGCACTGGGGGTGCCGGCCAGGTCCTCGCTGAACTCCTGGTCGCGGAACACCGTCAGGCCTTCCTTCAGCGAGAGCTGGAACCAGTCGCGGCAGGTGACTCGGTTGCCCGTCCAGTTGTGGAAGTACTCGTGGCCGATCACGCTTTCCACCGCGTCGAAGTCGCTGTCGGTGGCGGTGGCGGGCTTGGCCAGCACGTACTTGGTGTTGAAGATGTTCAGGCCCTTGTTCTCCATGGCCCCGGCGTTGAAGTCGCTGGTGGCGACGATCATGAAGCGGTCGAGGTCGAGCGAGAGGCCGAAGCGCGCCTCGTCCCACAGCACGGAGTGGATGAGCGAGTTCATGGCGTGCTCGGTCTGGTCCAGGTCGCCCGGGCGCACGTAGACCTGCAGCAGGTGCTCGCGCCCGGCGCGCGTGGTGATGCGCTGCTCGCGCGCCACCAGCCGGCCGGCGACGACGGCGAACAGGTAGCTGGGCTTCCTGTGCGGGTCGTGCCAGGTGGCGAAGTGGCGGCCGCCTTCCAGCTCGCCTTCGCCCACCAGGTTGCCGTTGGACAGCAGCACCGGCCAGCGCGCCTTGTCGGCGCGCAGGGTGACGGTGTAGGTGGCCATCACGTCCGGCCGGTCGAGGAAGTAGGTGATGCGGCGAAAGCCCTCGGCCTCGCACTGGGTGAAGAAGTCGCCGCCGCTCATGAACAGGCCCATGAGCCGGGTGTTCTTCTCGGGGGCGCAGGTGGTGAAGACCTCCAGGTCGAAGGGCTCGCCGCCCTCGGGCAGGTTCTCCAGCACCAGGGCGTCGCCCTCCATGCGGAAGGAGCAGCCCTGGCCGGCCAGCATCACGCGCGACAGGTTCAGCTCGTCGCCGTCGAGCCGCAGCGGCTGCGCCGGCACGTCCAGGTTGCGGCGCACGCGCATGCGGTTGAGCACCCGCGTCTTGCCCGGCTCCAGGTCGAGGGTGAGATCGACGTTGTCGATCCAGAAGGCGGGCGGGGCATAGTTCTGCCGGCGGGTGACGGCGGTGGTGTGTCCTTCACGCATCAAAGTATCCTTGCTTCAAAATCAATAGCTACCGGATAAATACCGGTGCGGGCTGGAGGCATAAAATGCTTGAAATCTGGGCATCACACCCCCTGCTTCAGGCTGGCCTCGATGAACGCGTCCAGGTCGCCGTCCAGCACTTTCTGCGTGTTGCTGATCTCGACGTTGGTGCGCAGGTCCTTGATGCGGCTGTTGTCCAGCACGTAGCTGCGGATCTGGTGGCCCCAGCCGACGTCGGTCTTGCTGTCTTCCAGCTTCTGCTGCTCTTCCTGGCGCTTGCGCATCTCGTGGTCGTACAGGCGCGAGCGCAGGCGCTTCCAGGCCACGTCACGGTTGCTGTGCTGGCTGCGGCCGTCCTGGCACTGCACCACGATGCCGGTGGGCAGGTGCGTCAGGCGCACCGCCGAGTCGGTCTTGTTGATGTGCTGGCCGCCGGCGCCGCTGGCGCGGTAGGTGTCGGTGCGCACGTCGGCGGGGTTGATGTCGATCTCGATCGAGTCGTCCACCTCGGGGTAGACGAACACGCTGGCGAAGCTGGTGTGGCGCCCGCCCGAGGAGTCGAATGGCGACTTGCGCACCAGCCGGTGCACGCCGGTCTCGGTGCGCAGCAGGCCGTAGGCGTACTCGCCCTCGACCTTGATGGTGGCGCCCTTGATGCCGGCGGTCTCGCCCGGCGTCTCGTCCTCGATGTCGGTCTTGAAGCCCTTGCGCTCGGCGTACTTCAGGTACTGGCGCAGCAGCATGCTGGCCCAGTCCTGCGCCTCGGTGCCGCCGGCACCGGCCTGGATGTCGAGAAAGCAGTTGCTCGGGTCGGCGGGCTGGTTGAACATGCGGCGGAACTCCAGCTCCTCCACCGTGGCGGCCAGCCGGGCCACGTCGTCGGCGATGGCTTTCAGGCCGGCCTCGTCGCCCTCGTCGCGGCTCATCTCGAACAGCTCGCCGCTGTCGGCCAGCTCGCGCGTCAGCTCGTCGAGCGTGACGACCACGCCGTCGAGCGCTTTCTTCTCCTTGCCTAGCTCCTGGGCCTTCCTGGGGTCGTTCCAGACCGTGGGGTCTTCGAGCGACGCATTCACCGTGCGCAGGCGTTCGGCCTTGGTAGGGTAGTCAAAGATACCCCCGGAGCTCGGCGGTGCGAGCGCTGAGGTCCTCGATGCGGGTGCCGATCTGGTTGATGTGTTCTGCGTCCATGGTGTGCTGCTTCCGGCGAAATCGGTGGAAAGGGCGCCCGGCGGGGGCGCGGAACCCGCGATTTTCTCACCAGCGGCGCCGGCCGGCCCGTCAGGCCTCCGCCAGGAACGCCTCGACCATGCGCGCCAGCCGCTCGGGCTGGTCGTGGTGCAGCATGTGGCCGCAGTCGGGCAGCGTTTCCAGCCGCATCCGCGGCACGGCCTTCAGGCGCTCGTGGAATTCGGCCAGCGTGTAGCGGCCTTTCCACCAGTGCGCCATGCTTTCGTCGCTGGCCTCGACCACCAGGGTGGGCGCCGTGATGGCGGCGTACAGCGCCAGCATCTCCTCGACCTGGAAGAGCTGCGCGTTGATGATGCGGTGCGCCGAGTCGCCCATGATCTCCCAGCGCGTGGCGCCGTCCTCGCCGGTGCGCGGCTCGGCCCAGTGCCGCGCCAGCCAGTCGGCCTTGTCCGGCGGCAGGCGGTGGTTGGTCTTCACCAATCGGGCGGCGACGCCGGCCGCGTCGTCGTAGCCGCGCAGCGCGCGCGCGCCCTGGTGCAGGGCCTTGATCTCGTCCAGCCACCGCGCGTAGCGGGCGGGCGCCTGCTTGGGGCGGGTGGCGGGCATGCCGAAGCCTTCGAGGTTGACCAGGCGGCGGATGCGCGCGGGCCGCACCCCGGCGTACATCATGGCGACGTTGCCGCCCATGCTGTGGCCGACCAGATCGACCTGCTGGCCGGGCGCGTAGTGGTCCAGCAGCCACTCCAGGTCGCCCAGGTAGTCGGCCATGGCGTAGTGGTCGCACGCCGGCCCGGTGGAATGGCCGAAGCCGCGCCAGTCCGGCGCGATGACCAGGCGGCCCTGCAGGAACGCGGGCGACAGCGCGTCCACCATGAACTGCCAGGACGCCGCCACGTCCATCCAGCCGTGCACCAGCACCAGCGGCGGCGGCGCGCCGCCCGGCTCGCCCCACAGGCGCACGTGGTAGCGGTGCAGGCGGACGGGAACGAACGCGCTGCGTGAAGGGCGGAGAACTTGATAGGTGGACATCGGCGCGGATCATAGGGCGCCGGCCGCGCGCCTGCAGGGCGGGCCGAGTGCGCGTGGCCGGCGGTGGGGGGCGGATCGGTCGAGGAATAACAGCCTTATTGACCTTCAGCCCGCGTCCTTGAAGCGGTGGAAGCTATTTTTATGATAGCGAATGCCGCAAGTCGCCAGCAGCAGTGCCAGCAGACACGCGCCCCACTGAGACAGCTTGGGATGGCTGTGGGTGCCGCCAGCGCGGCCGGGGCGCCGGCGTCCACGACGCTTGTCCCGCAAGCGCTGGAAGCGTTTTCGACCTTAAGGCAGGTACTGCACGGGAACGGGGTAGCTCAGGTGGTTCTTGATGGCCGCCTCGTCGTTCTCCCGGCTCTGGTTGGGATTGGCGCCGACGCACCAGGTGTCGGACTTGGGGTGCTTGGCGCCCTCCGGGGTCATGACGCTGCACGCGCTCTGATCGACGATGCTGGCCCGGTTGGACGGGCAGTTGGCCAGCGCGCCGGCGCAGGCGGCGAACTTTTCCTTGACGAGCAAGGTATAGACGTTGTCCTGCGCGTCGGTGAAACGCACCTTCATGGGGTACGAGGGCATGGTGCCCACGCGGAAGCCGACGATGCGGTTGGTGTCGGGCATGGCCACGTCCTGCTTGACCTTGTCGCAGTTCGGGTCGCTCGCGTCCTGGCCCAGCGAGCAGGCGCCGTACTTCTTGAGGAGCGGCTTGTTTTCGGGCACCCGGTCGGCGGGATTGCCCAGCAGCACGTCGAAGCCGTCGTGGTAGTTGAAGGCGCGCCCGTTCTCCAGCCCCTGCACGCCGCCCACGGTGAATACCAGGCCGTTGCCCAGCTCGCTCATGAAGCCCACGGCGTCATCCACCGAGAAGCCGTAGGCGCTCATGCCCAGGTCGTCGTGGATCAGCTTGACGTAGGGGTTGAAGGCGAGCTTGGGGTTGGCCTGGACGGCGCTCTGGCTGTAGTTGTATTGCAGGTCCTGGATGTACATGGCCTGCACGTAGGCGTGGTCGCGGCCCTGGGCCGTGGTGGCGCCCAGCTTGTTGTCGCCCGCGCCGCAGCCTTCGTTGTAGGGCACCCAGCCGTAGATGTGCTTGATGGCCTCCCAGTACTTGAACTCGGCGACGTGCGGCGGAATCTTGCCCGAGCCTTTGGGCTCGCCGGTGCATTGCTTGGCGTCGTACATCGCCAGGTACTTCTTGTGGTTCTCGGCGAAGAAGTCCTTGACGAGGGCCAGCTTGTCCCGCATCGCCTGCGGGGCGGGGCAGTCCTGGGGATATTTCTTGCTGGTGTAGGCGGAGATGTCCTCGCTGCCCCAATCGACGCACGAGCCCCACAGGTCCTGGATGTTCTGCACCGACTGGCCCCATTGCAGGGTGCGTTGCTCCTCGGGCGTGCATTGCTTGTCGAGGCACTTCTTCACCGTGAGCACCGGCGGGTTCTGGCCATCGGGCGGCTGCACGGGCACGTCGGGGTCCTGGATCAGGTAGCCGCCGCGCTGGGCAAAGATGTTGTAGCCGCCGGGCAGGCGCACTTCGCTCATGTTGTAGACCGGCCAGCCTTCGCCCAGGCCGTCCAGGAAGCTGCGCAGCGCCTTGCGGAACTCGGCAGGCTTTTGCACCGAGCCGCTGTAGCCGATGTAGGGGTTGTCCCTGGGGCCGATGGCCACGGGCATGTAGACGTGATCGACGTAGGAAATGTTGTAGCCCACGTTGGCGGGCTTGAGCAGCCGCGCGGCCTGCCCCGCGGGCACGTCGGAATCGCCGAAGGTGTATTCGGACAGTTGCGCGAAGGCGTCCTCGGGGAACTGCACCTTGCTGGCGTACGTCGTCAGCGTGCACGCCGTGCCCTGCGCCTGGCAGGCCACGTCGGCGGGGGTGGCCATGGGCTTGTCTTCGTCGTTGCGCAGGCGCTTGTCGCGGTCGGCCAGCAGCACGCGGCCGCCGTTCCACCAGGTGATGTACTGCTTGGGGCCGAGTTCGCTGTAGAGCGGCAGGGTGATGGTGACTTCGGAGCCGGGCGGAATGCCCTGGCCGTCGTTGACGTAGAGCTTGTAGACCACGTCGGTGGGCAGCGCCTCGGTGGTGCGCAGGCAGCCCTGAACCCACAGGTTCTCCGCATTGGTGCTGGTGGAGAGCACGGGGTAGATCTGCTCGTCGGCGTTGTTGCGGATGGTGATGGTCTTGGGCGCAACCGTCACGTCCTGCATGTCGTAGTCCTTGCAGACGACGGAGCCCTTGGGCGCGCCCGCGCCCGGCGGCGGCGCGGTTACGCCGCCGGGGCTGGAACCGCTGCCGCCGCCGCAGCCCGCCAGGGCAAGCGCCGCCAGCAGGGCCATGTGGGAAGGTGATGGGATGTTGTGCATTTCAGAGACTCCTTGTAGTTGCAGGCTGTTATTGGTCATCGGGCACGCGCTCGAAAAGCCCGTGCGCCAGGTCTTCGGCGTAGAACTCGACCTGCATCCGCCCCGGGCCGTCCAGGCTGAACTGAACGGCCGAGACGGAGCCGGGCGGGGCGTTTTCGCCCTGCAGGTCGAAGGCGAACAGGTCGCCGTCGCGGGGGCGCAGGCGGTGGCGCACCTGGGCGGGGCCGATGACGAGATCGAGCGCCGTGCCATCGGCGTTGAGCACCACCTGGGCATCGCCGTAATAGGCGTTGGCGTAGCGCCCGGCATAGCGGGCCAGCGGCTGGGGCGGCGCGGGATGGGCGGGCGCGGGTTGGCCGGCCAGGCGGCCCAGTGGGCGGTACATGTCGTGCATCCTGGCCTGCATGGCGGCCAGCCAGTCGGCGCTGGGCACGCCATCGGCCACATCGCCCAGGGCCTGCTCGCCAAAGGCCAGCGCAATGGCCTCGGCCAGGCCGCGCGGCTGGGCGTTGGTGAGCACGATGATGCCCAGATCGGCCTGCGGCCACAGGATGAAGGCGGTGTGCGCGCCCAGCAGGAAGGCGCCGGAGTGCGAGACGCTGGGGTGGCCGTGCGGATCGGGCCCGACGTTGAAGCCGTAGCCATAGGCGCCGCCGGGGCGGGCCGTCAGCGCCGCCTGCAGCGCGGCGGGGTGGACAAGTTGCCGCCCTTGCCACCGGCCCTGGGCCAGCACCAGCGCCATCCAGCGCGCCATGTCGGCCGCGCTGGCGCTGGCGCCGCCGGCGGGCGATTGCGCGTCGGGCTGGCGCGGGGGCTGCTGCACGGCGTAGCGGGCGGGCGACGCGCCGTAGCTGTCGTAGCTCAGGCCGATCTGCGCATGGCCCCAGGCGCGGTTGGCCTGGGCGGCCAGGTCGGCGTAGCGCGAGCTGGCGTGGGCCATGCCCAGCGGCTGGTACAGGGTCCGCTCGGACAGGGTGGGCCAGTCGGTGCCGCGCGCCTGCGCCAGGGCCTGCGCGGCGGCCGTCAGGCCGAAGTTGGTGTAGGCATAGCTGCCGTAGGGGTGGAGGGCGGCGTGGCGCAGGCGCTCCAGGATGGCATTGCGCGAGTAGCCCAGGTCCTCGAGCTGGTCGCCGGCGTGATCGGGCAGGCCGCTGCGGTGGGCGAACAGATCGCCCAGGCTCAGGCGGGCGTTGTCTTGCGCCTGAGGATAGGCCAGGGCGAAGTTTGGCAGCAGCCGCTGGATGGGCGTGTCCCACCCCACCGTGCCGCTGCCCATGTGTGCGGCCATGGCGGTGGCGGCCAGGGACTTGGACACCGAGGCGAGCGGGAACACCGTGTCGGCATCCACGGGCGCGTCGCTGTCCACCCGGCGCACGCCGAAGCCGCGGGCATACACCGTCTGGCCGCCATGCACCACCGAGACGGCCACGCCCGGCACGCCGGTGCGCGCCATCCATTGCGGTACCAGGGTGTCCAGCCGTGCGGCGGCCTGGCGCACCCGGCTGGCGTCGGGCGCACCGCCACCGCCGCAGGCGGCCACGGTGAGCACCAGTACAGCGGCGGCGAGGCGAGGAAGGCGCGGCAACCGCATGTTCAGGCTCCGAAAAGCTCGTCGAGCCAGTCCATCGACACGGCGGCGGAATAGGCCAGGTTGCCGGTCTGGCAGTGGCCTTCGGCCCCTTCCTCGGCGGTGAAGACGTGGCGCCAGGCCGGGCCGCCGACGGCGCGCACGAAGCGCTCGGACTGGGCCAGCGGCTCGGCGCCCTCGCCGGTGCCGACCAGGGCCAGCGACGGGCAGCGGATGCGGCGCAGGCGGGCGTCATCCACCCGGAAGTCGCGCAGGTGCTGGTAGGCCCCGCGCAGGCTCGCCTGGCCCAGGCGCACGATCAGGTTGCGCATCATTTCGCGCGTTTGCGCCGGGATGGCGCTATCGGGGATGTGGTCGATGTCCTCCAGCCGCACATCCTCGGCATCGGGCAGCAGGGCGGGGTCGAAGCCGACGAACGAGGCCATGTAGGCGTGCAGGTCGATGATGGGTGAGTTGGCGATGAGCGCGCGCACGCGCGGCTCGTGCGCGGCGATGCGGGTGGCGAAGTAGCCGCCGAAGCTGATGCCCATCAGCGCCACGCGGCGCGGGTCGGTCTCGCGGCGCGCCAGCACGTGGTCCAGCGCCAGCCGGCCCACGTGCTCGTATTCGGGGATGAAGTGCATGCCTGGGTCGAAGCGCAGCGTGTCCATCTGCCCCGGACCGGTGAACAGCAGCAGGTGGTAGCCGCGCTCCAGCGCCGCGCGGCCGTAGGACAGCCAGGTTTCCTCCAGCGTGCCGTCGTAGCCGCTGATGAGCAGCAGTGTCTTGCCGCGGCGTCTGAGCCTGCCGTAGAGGTTGTGTGGGTCGGGCGCGCGCACGTAGTACGCCGGCAGTGGTGTGCCGCCGAAGGGCAGAAAGACTTCCTCCACGTCCCCGCCCTGCCCACGCAGGGCGGCCAGGAAGCATTCACGGCTCTTGCGGCCCAGGCGCGCGTGCTCGGGATCCAGCACGCCGCAGTAGTACTCGGCGGCGCGGTAGCTGTTGCAGGCCACCAGGTACTGCTCACGCGCGCTGACGGCGTGGCCCCGCTGGGCACGGGCCTGGGCGTCGGCCTCCTGGCGCTGGGCAGCGGCGGCGAACTCCGTCACCCAGCTGGCCGGGATGCCGTTCTGTATGCGCTGCGCCAGCGCCAGGCACTCGCCCACCGAGGCGCCCCCGTAGCGCGCCGTGCCCAACTGGCGCATCAGCTGGTAGTCCATCTCGGCGTTGGCAAAGCCCGCCACGCGGGTGCTGCCGCGCTCCATCTTGTCGGCAGGCTGGGGCTGCGCCAGCACGGGCAGGACCCAGCTGGCGGCGGCAGCGGCCATGAAGTGGCGGCGGCGTGGCAAAGGGATGCGCAGGTCTTTCATGACGGTCTCCGGTTTTTCCCGTGGGCGCTGGCGCAGGCCAGCAGCGCGGCGGCAAACATGAGGGATTTCCAGGAAGGATGGCGCATGATGTCGGTTCTTGAGATGCTCTTGTTTTAATAGCTGTCCGTGCTTTCATGGCAAGCGCTGGAGGCCTAAATACTTTGTTTATCGACAGATCGGGCGGGGCTCTGAAAAGTCTAGATACAGATATTTGCCGGCCGTGGGCCATGTTCGGGGCCGGCATCCCAGGTTGAGGGAATGCGTCCCGAGTATCGGACTGTAACTATAATTCGGCGCATGCTGTCTTCCCAGCCGACACCCCTGTTGGCCCACTTCCACACCGGCGACCTGGAGCCGTCCGTGCGCAGGGAGGCGTGGAGCGACATCGCCCACCGCTACGTGGATTTCCGCCCCGCGCCCGACGTGCCGCTGGAGGCCGAGCTGACCATCCTGGCCAGCGACGCCTGCACCCTGGGCACCACGCGCTCGTCGGCCTACGAGATGCGCACCGGCTCGCACCGCGCGCAGCCCGACGACATGGTGGTGCTGACCCTGATGCAGTCCGGCGACCTGCTGCCGGACGCCTACCCACGCAAGCGGGCGGGCGCCCTGAGCCTGTGCGCTCCGCGCGAGGCGGGCGCGTTCCGCTGGGGCCAGGGCGCGCGCCAGGTCTTCCTGACCTTGCCGCGCCGCGACGTGGCCGCCGCGCTGGGGCGCGAGCCCCGCACCCTGCTGCTGACGGCGCAATGCGCGCTGGCCCCGGCGCTGGCCAGCCAGATGAACCACATGGCCCTGCTGCTGGGCCAGAGCGACGCCGTGGACGCCACCGAATACGCCGGCCTGCTGGACGCCACGCGCGCCCTGGCGCTGCTGACGCTGCGCAACCTGGGCCGCCAGGGCGCGGGCGTCGACCTGCCCGACCCGACCGAGAGCCTGCACGCCGGCCGCCACGCGGCGGCGCTGCGCTTCATGGCGCAGCACGCGCAGCGCCACGACCTCGACGCCGCCGCCATCGCGCGCGGCGCGGGCTGCTCGCGCTCGCGGCTGTACGAGGCGTTCACTGCGCAGGGCCAGACGGTGATGGGCACGCTGCGCGAACTGCGCATGCAGCGCGCCCGGGCGCTGATCGAGCAGGACCGCAAGCTGCACGTGGGCGCGCTGTCGTGGCGCTGCGGGTTCGCGGATCAGTCGGACTTCAGCAAGCTGTTCAGGGCGCGCTTCGGACTGTCGCCTTCCGACTGGCACCGGCGGGCGTGGGCCGACCCCGGCGTCCAGTCGGCCGCCTGAGGCCCGGCGCGGCGGCGGACGGGCAGGGCGGCGTACTAGACTTGCCGCCCATGATGAACACACTCACCCTCGGCGCCAGCGATCTGCGCGTCACCCCCATTTGCCTGGGCACCATGACCTTCGGCGAGCAGGTGGGCGAGCCGGACGCCCACGCCATCCTCGACCGCGCCATCGAGCGCGGCGTCAACTTCATCGACACGGCCGAGATGTACGCGGTGCCGCCGCGCGCCGAGACCTACGGCGCCACCGAGGCCATCATCGGCCGCTGGCTGGCGCGGCGCCCCGGCCTGCGCGGGCGCATCGTGCTGGCCAGCAAGGTCGCCGGCCCCTCGCGCGGCATGCCCTGGGTGCGCCAGGGCCTGGGGCTGACACCCGCCGACATCGTGGCCTCCTGCGACGCCAGCCTGAAGCGCCTGCGGACCGACGTCATCGACCTCTACCAGATCCACTGGCCCGAGCGCCACGTGCCCGCCTTTGGCGGCCTGTACTACGACCCGGCCAAGGAAGTGACGCAGACCCCCATCCGCGAGCAGCTCGACGCCCTGGCCGGGCTGGTGCGCGCCGGCAAGGTGCGCCACGTTGGCCTGTCCAACGAAACGCCCTACGGCGTGCACGAGTTCGTGCGCCTGGCCGAGCAGCACGGCCTGCCGCGCATCGCCAGCACGCAGAACCCCTACGCCCTGATCAGCCGCACCTACGACAACGGCCTGGACGAGACCTGCCACCGCCTGAACGTGAGCCTGCTGGCCTATTCGCCCCTGGCCTTCGGCCTGCTGACGGGCAAGTACGACGCCACCGGCATCCACGCCGCCGACGCGCCGCGCGGCCGAATGAGCCTGTTCGACCGCATGAAGAACCAGCGCTGGGGCCGCCCCGCCGCGCTGGAGGCCGCACGCCGCTACAACCAGTTGGCGCACGGCCACGGCCTGACGCCGACGCAACTGGCGCTGGCCTTCTGCTACCGCTCCTGGCGCGTGGCCAGCACCATCATCGGCGTGACCTCCATGGCGCAGCTCGACGAAGACCTGGACGCCTGGAGCGTGCAACTGTCGCCCGAGATCCTGGCGGCGGTGGACGCCATCCGGCTGGAGCTGCGCGACCCCGCGAATTGAGCCCGTGGCCAAGCCCGTCCGCGTCAGCGAAACGCCGGCCACCGCGCTGCTGCGCGCGCACGGCATCGCTTTCACCGAGCACCCCTACGAATACGTCGAGCACGGCGGCGCCGAACACAGCGCCGAGGTGCTGGGCTTCGACCCCTTCAGCGTGGTCAAGACGCTGGTGATGCAGGACCAGGACACCCGGCCGCTGATCGTGCTGATGCACGGCAACCGCAAGGTCAGCACCAAGAACCTGGCGCGCCAGATCGGCGCCAAGTCGGTCGAGCCCTGCAAGCCCGAAGTCGCCAACCGCCACAGCGGCTACCTGGTGGGCGGCACCTCACCCTTCGGCACGCGGCGCGCCATGCCGGTGTACGTCGAATCGACCGTTCTCGATCTGCCGCGCATCGCGATCAATGGCGGGCGGCGCGGTTACCTGATTGGCATCGAGCCACGGGTGTGCATGCAACTGCTGGGGGCCAAGCCCGTGCAGTGCGCGATCGAGCTGTAGCGGCTCAGGCGTCGGTCCGCGCCGGCCGATCGTCGCCCAGCAGCACGGCGACGAGTTCGCGCACCAACTGAAACTGCCTGGCGTTCAGCCGGTCCATGTCCTCGACCAGCGCCTGTCGCGCAGCCGCCACGTCGCCAGTTGCCGGGGCCGCTGCGCTGGCTGAGCCTTCGCCGAACCGCAGCCATTCGGCCGGCACGCGCAGCCACTGGGCCAGCACCTGGATTCTTGCCTGAGTGGGAATGGCCTCGCCAATCAGCCATTTGCGTGCCGCGTGCAATGTGATCCCGCGCTCGCTGCGCAGGTTGAATTCCCGTGCCAGCCCCGACGCACCCAGCGCTTTCCAGCCGGCCTGATCGAGCGCCTGGCGAAGGCGCTGACTGAAGCCTTCCTGCTCGCTCACCGTGTTCATCGTGGGGATGGTGGCGATGGGTTGACAGATAGTCAGTCAAAAAAACTTGATCAATTGTAAATTCTCGATGCAGAATACGTCCTGATACAGAAAGTCAGGAGGGGTCGCCGCGCATCGTCGAGCTGGGAACGAAGACCCAGGCCAGCAACATGAACTGGCTGCCGTGCCCGCAATTGGCCGATCTCAATGTCATCAACTTGGAGGATTGAAATGACGAACGGATGGAAAACATGGGCGCCAGCACGCTGCGGCCGGCTGCTCTTGCTGTGTGTCGGCCTGGCCGTCGCGCAAACAGCGCTTGCGGAGCCCTCGGAGGCCCAGATGCGGGCGGCGATCGAGGCGAAGTTCGGCAACGTCAACGCCGGCGCCGACGAAACGGCGCAGCGCTGCAACAACCGTGAATACAACCGCGGCCAGGGCGATCCGGTGCTGGCGATGCAGTGCCTCGCGTACGGCATCGGCGGTGGCGTGACCAATGGCGGGCGCAATGCGCGCGCGCCGCAGTTCAAGCTGACGCGCTTCGAGAAGATCGCGTGCGAGAAGGCGCAGGGCAAGGCCGGCTACCTGTGCGACTACGTCATGGGCTATGGCAGCAACATGGCGAGCAACTCGCCGGCCATCGAAGGAATGATGCGCAGCGGCGCGGCGACCCAGGGCCGCTTTGTCAAGCGTGACGGCGGCTGGATTGCGCTGGACAACTGAACCAGGCTCCCTGAGAAGCGCCATGCAGTCCCTTTCTTTTGGGGTTGGGTCGCATGCTTGCATCGCAGACGCTTGGCGTCGGGGAAACAGCCTTCTTTGGCGGTATTGCCGACCCTGGACAGCCTTTCAACGAAACGGCGGTACTCATGCCGTGCGTGTCCGATAAACGCTTGCGGCCGGAGGTGGGTTTCCACCCCAAGAAAAGTATTTTGTCGGGCAGTTGAAAAAACTTTAGAACAGTTCTGTCAGAAACAAAAGGAGAAAAAATGAGGCTATTCACTTGGACTTGGCTGAGCGCCGGCATCCGCCGTGCCTGCGTGTCCTCAATCTAGTTGTTCAGCCGAATTGATGACATCCTGAAGAACCTGGCGCCGCCGAGGCCTGCTGGGCGGAAATCCGAAGCTGGAATTCAAGACAAAAAGAGGAAACCGAGAATGAGGAATGGAAAGATGACCTTGCTGGGGGCGCTGGTCGTCGCCACGCTGGCGGCTTGCGGCGGCGATGGCGATGGCGATGGATCGGATTCGGCGCCGCCGCCGTCGGGTGCACCGGCTCCCGCCCCCGCCCCCAGTCCGGCACCCGCCCCGGCACCTGCACCTGCACCTGCACCAGGGCCGGCATCCCAGGCTGGGTCAGGGCGCGATTGCGTCAACCCAGACCTTCACAAGGTGGGCACGGTGTACTCGTACGAGGTACGGAACAGCGGGGCCGAGAACGGGGAGTCGCTCTGGGAGCATGCCGTCAAGCGCGAAGCCGAATTCAATGGTTATGCCGGGTCGGTGGAGCACGAGATCAAGACCACGATAAAGCCGGCGGGACAACCGACGAGGAGCGGTCTTCAATATCTCTATGAGCGCCTGGCGGAATCGACCGTTTTCCGCTATGGCATGGTGATTCCCACGGTGCTCGGCCAAGGCATTCCCGATGTGGTGATCACCACGGTGTACGAGCCGCCTGTCGGGTTCAGGGCGCTGGCGCTGGGTGTCGGCGAGTCTTATGCTCTCGAGTTGCAGGGCACGGTTTCCGCCACCGGCGGTCCGACCGGAAGCGTGCCTCCGGTTCAGCTTTCCGAGCACTGGACGGAAACCTACTTGGGCCAGGAGACCGTCACGGTGCCGGCGGGTACGTTCACCACGTGCAAGGTCTGGACCCAAGTCATCGGGACTGACAGCGATGTCATTAATTGGGTGGCCAAGGGTTCCGGGTTGCCGGTGCGTAGTCTTCAGCGCGCGGAGGGCAAGGAATGGCTGAGCGAATTGCTGCCCGGCGCTACCCTCAACGGCGAGCCGATCCGCATCGAGTGAGCATGGCCGCCATGGCGGCCGTACCCCATCCGGGTTCACTGGCAAAATAGCCATCTGGTCCGCGCCGATCCATCGCGGACAGCTATTGATTCAGGAGTAACCCGTGAACTCTCTCGGCCCCTTGCTGGCGGCCCTGGCCGCCTACCTGGTCGGCTCGCTCAGCTTCGCCGTCATCGTCAGCCGCGCCATGGGCCTGGCCGACCCGCGCACCTTTGGCAGCGGCAACCCCGGCGCTACCAACGTGCTGCGCTCCGGCTCCAAGGCGGCGGCCGTCGTCACGCTGCTGCTCGACGCCGCCAAGGGCTGGCTGCCGGTGATGCTGGTCAAGTGGTTCGGCCCGGCCTACGGGCTGGGCGAGGGCACGCAGGCGCTGGTGGGCGTAGCGGCTTTCCTGGGACATTTGTGGCCCGTGTTCTTCCGCTTCCAGGGCGGCAAGGGCGTGGCCACGGCGGCGGGGGTGCTGCTGGCCTTCGAGCCGTGGCTGGGCGTGGCGACGCTGGCCACCTTCCTCATCATCGCCATGTTCTTCCGCTATGCGTCGCTGGCGTCCATGGTGGCGGCGGTGTTCGCGCCGGCCTACTACCTGCTGGGCGACGGCGTGGGGTGGGCCGCCTCGGGCGCCAAGACGCTGGCCATGGCGGCCATGGGCGTGCTGCTGCTGGTGCGCCACCGCGAGAACATCCGCCGCCTGCTGGCCGGCACCGAATCGAAACTGGGAGCGAAGAAGCCATGAGCAGCACCATCACCCGCCTGTGCGTGTCGCGGCGCTACAGCGAGGCCGCCGTGTTCAACGGCATCGTGTACCTGGGCGGCATGGTGCCCGAGAGCGGCGCCACCGACATCCGCGGCCAGACCGCCGACGTGCTGGCGCAAATCGACGCCCACCTGGCCGCCTGCGGCAGCGACAAGGCGCGCATCCTGCGCGTGCAGATCTTCCTGGCCGACATCGCCGACATCGGCGCGATGAACGAGGTGTGGGACGACTGGGCCGCCCCCGGCCACGCGCCGCCGCGCGCCACCGTGCAGGCGGCGCTGGCCGACCCGGCGTGGCGCATCGAGGTGGTGGTGACCGCCGCGCAGCGCTGACGATATTGCTATATTAATAGTAGCTACAGACCCAATACCGGCGCCGGCTAAGGCCAGATTTGGCCTTGAAATCGCCCGTCGACGCCGGGCGAGCGTGAACTGGTCGGCAGCGCGCTGACCGCGGCGGCCCACCAGGATTTGGTGGCCCGCTTCCTCAGTCCCGGAAGTTGTCGAAGGACAAGGGCAGATCGGCCATCTCCTTGCGCACCAGCGCCATCACGGCCTGCAGATCGTCGCGCTTGGGCGCGGTGACGCGCACCGCGTCGCCCTGGATGGCGGCCTGCACCTTCAGCTTGCTGTCCTTGATGAGCTTCTGGATCTTCTTGCCGTCCTCGGTGGCGATGCCGTTGCGCACCTTGATGGCCTGCTTGACCTTGTCGCCGCCGATCTTCTGCACCGCGCCCTTGTCCAGGAAGCGCACGTCCACGTTGCGCTTGGCCAGCTTGTTGCGCAGGATTTCCTCCACCTGTTGCAACTGGAAATCGGCGTCGCCGAAGACGGTGATCTCCTTGTCCTTCAGCTCGATGGCGGCGGACGTGCCCTTGAAGTCGAAGCGCGTGCCGATCTCCTTGGCGGCGTTCTCCACCGCGTTTTTCACTTCCACCATGTCGGGTTCGCAGACCGTGTCGAAGGAGGGCATGGGTACCTTTTGCTGTCGGATTGAACGAATGACGAATGCGACAATTCTCCCATGATCGTGGAACGCAACGTGCCCCTGCAGCCGCTCAACACCTTCGGCATCGCCGCGCGCGCCGGCGCGCTGGTGCGGGTGCGCGGCGAGGCCGACGTGCGCGCGCTGCTGGCGCAGCCCGAGCTGGCGCCGCAGCCCAAGTTCATCCTCGGCGGCGGCAGCAACATCGTGCTGACGGGCGACGTCAAGCCCGTGGTGCTGAAGGTCGAGGTGCCCGGCCGCCGCGTGGCCGGCGAGACGGCGCGCCACACCATCGTCGAGGCTGGCGCGGGCGAGAACTGGCACGACTTCGTCGGCTGGACGCTGGATCAGGGCCTGCCCGGCCTGGAGAACCTGGCCCTCATCCCCGGCACCGTCGGCGCCAGCCCGGTGCAGAACATCGGCGCCTACGGGGTCGAGCTGCAGGACCGCTTCCACTCGCTCGACGCCATCGACCTGCGCACCGGCGAGCTGTTCACGCTGGACGCGGCGCACTGCGGCTTCGGCTACCGCGACTCGGTGTTCAAGCACGCGCCCGCGCAGCCCGGCGGCCTGGGCCTGGCCGGCCGCGCGCTGATCCTGCGCGTGCGCCTGGCCCTGCCCAAGGCGTGGCAACCCGTGCTGGGCTACCTGGACCTGGAGCGCCGGATGCAGGAGACCGGCATCACCCAGCCCGGCGCGCGGCAGATCCACGACTGGATCGTCGCCATCCGCCGCGCCAAGCTGCCCGACCCGGCCGTCATCGGCAACGCCGGCAGCTTCTTCAAGAACCCCACCGTCACCCCCGAGCAGTGCCAGGACATCATCGGCCGCGACCCCAAGGTGGTGCACTACCCCATGCCCGACGGCAGCGTCAAACTGGCCGCCGGCTGGCTCATCGACGCCTGCGGCTGGAAGGGCAAGAGCGTGGGCAACGCGGCCGTGTACGACCGGCAGGCGCTGGTGCTGGTCAACCGCGGCGGGCCTGAGCGGCCGGCCACGGGGGGCGAGGTGATGACGCTGGCGAAGGCGATTCAGACCAGTGTGTATGAGCGGTTCGGGATTCGGCTGGAGCCGGAGCCGGTGGTGGTGTAGAGGTTGGCGGGTTTCGGCCACTTGCGATCGTAGGCGACTGGCTCGTATCTGGAAGCCAATCATGGATCGAGAAGGGTATTAACGGTACCCACCCGTAAAATTAGAAAATTCAGTGCGTCAAGTAATCAGTAAGGAAGATGGTTCCGTGAGCTTGGCACTAGAGAAAATTAAAGCAGCCGCGTTCGGTGGCACCCTTGCTTACGAAATGGCCCGAATGGAAGAGGAGCGGTCGTCCTGGCGCAAGGCCATGCTCGAAACCGACCTCATCGGCAAGCAGGTGCGAGAGCTTGCAGAGAGCTCAGCCTATGCACAGGTGGCGAAGGAACTCAAAGCCTTGCAATCGCCTGCCATGTCCATTGCCCAGCAGTACCAAGACCTCTTGGGGCCTAGCTCTGCCATTGAGTCTGCCTTTAAATCCTGGCAGGAGTCCGAGCGTGTCCAGATGAAGCAGATGCGAAAGATGTTCGATCCGATGGCCGACATTCGCAAAAGCGTTCTGGGGGACACCTCCACGCAGCAGTTCATCAAGGAGCTCACGGAAGGCAGCTCCGTCCGCGACTACGCGAAAGAGATTGCGGAGCGGCCTTTGGGCATTGGGTCGGTGGCCCAGATGCTGGCACAGCAGGCAGAGGACTCTCGGGCTCAGACGAAGAGGCTTTTTGAAGACCTGGGTGTGGGTCGCAGCATCCAGAGCTACCTAAAAGACTTCGAGCACATCAACAAGCAGTGGACGGTGCCTAATGAAATTCTAGGCATCGTAGGCTCATTTAAAGAGCTTCAGGACCAGCTTGGTAATGTCGCGTTGCCCACCATCGATTGGGGCTCAGCAGCCGCTTTGGCAAAGGCGCTGCTACCCGATGGCATCCAAGAGCAATTGGCCCTGCTGGGCATCGAGCCAGACGGCTCCATGCACGAGCCTGCTGAGAAGCCCGAGAGAGGGCTACTCAGTCGCAAACAATCGGATGCAGTGGCTTTGGTGAGCTTGCTGCTGGGCATCCTATTCTTCCTCTATCAGGAAATTTCGAGCCAGCAGGACAAGGCCAAGACGGAGGCCTTTCAAATGCAAACCACGGCCACCTTGCAGGTGCAGACGCAGCAGATTCAGGCCCTCACTGTCCTGATTGAAAAAGCCTTGGTTCAGACAGCACAGGAACCCGAAGAGCGCTTTGTCATGCGTGAACGTCCTGCCACTGTCCGTTTAAAACCCGAACACGGATCAGCCGTGGAGGGGAAGCTCATGCCCAATGAGGTGGTGCGAGCCATAGAAAAAGACGGCAAATGGGTTGAGATCGAGTATTACCACTGGCTGCATGAGGAGTACCGCACGGGCTGGGTTATGAAGAAATACCTAGAGCGCGTTCCTGCCAACTATCTCAAGGCCAAACCGTAGGCGCCGTTGGGCAGAGGCCATGCGAGTAAATGCGGGGAATGTCAGCTCTTCTCAATTTTTGATCTTGAGCCGCCGCTTTTGTAGTAGTCAACCGGGTGGACGACGGCTTTCTCGTCCCACTGAGCAACCACGGGTTGTGATGTGACGAGAGTACCCAGGTGAGATCGGATCAAACCGTTAGTGGTCATTAAGCCGGTAATCACCGCTGACGAGCCTGTCCTGAATTTTGTGTTCGAGGCATAGCATGACGACCAGGAACATGTATGCCGACGAGCAAGACGAAGATGAAGAACGCGGCGATCGCCGCCAAGATGGCGGC
>Ga0075163_10003133_pt1 | contig 22304 bp, 17 predicted proteins | sample JI1023141ADNA_FD_71478 | JGI IMG/M metagenome (GOLD analysis project Ga0075163, IMG submission 71478) | Wastewater effluent complex algal communities from Wisconsin, to seasonally profile nutrient transformation and Carbon sequestration -... | ecosystem: Engineered > WWTP > Effluent > Algae... | reverse complement strand
CTTTTGTAGTACAATTTGTTTTCCATAACAACTAAATTTTAAGACAAAAGTATTTAGGAGAAACGCAGTGTACGTGCGGAGGTCTTTTTTTTAGTCGTTAGTTTTTAGACGTTAGTTTTTAGTCTTTGGACAGTTGTAAAAACAAAATTCCGTTTCAAAACAGACAGATTGCTTTCCGATAGCTATCGGAATCGTACCTCATCGCAATGCCGCTAAAAGCCAATCGCCAAAAGCCAATCGCCAACCGCTAAAAGCCAGATAAAACAAATTATTTCATCGTTTTTGGATGGCTCTGCAACTTCGGTCTTCCAACTTTTTAGAAAAACATCTTCATATCAAAAACATCATCGTTCATCCACAAATGTCCTTTTCTTATTTCGAGTGGTGCTGTTATATTATTGGTATATAAACTGCCAGTGCCTAAACCTTGGTATTTTGTAGTGTCCAAACTTGCCGTCCATTGTGCTATAGCATTTAAACCAATATTAGACTCTAAAGCAGAGGTTGCCCACCAATCTATGCCCATTTTTTTAGCCAAAATAATCCATTCTTCCGAAGCTTTAAAGCCACCCACTAAACTGGGTTTTAGAATAATATACTGAGGTTTTATGGTTTCTAAAAGTTCTTTTTTTGCATTCAATTCGTGTATGCCAATCAACTCTTCATCTAAAGCTATGGCCAAAGGTGTTTTAGCACAAAGCGAAGTCATTTCTGTTATTTGTCCTTGTTTTATGGGTTGTTCTATAGAATGAAGGTCTAGTTTTGAAAGCAATTCTAGTTTTTCTAAAGCTTCATTTGCTTCAAAAGCACCGTTGGCATCAACTCTAATTTCTAAAGTTTCTTTGGCGAAACGCTGACGCAAATTCTTTAAAATTTCATATTCCGAATCAAAATTGATAGCTCCAATTTTCATTTTTATACAGTCAAAACCTGCTTCTAGTTTTTCTTCTATTTGCTGTTGCATAAAAGCTTCTGTTCCCATCCAAATGAGTCCGTTTATAGGTATTCCTGCTTTTTTTGCGGTGAAATCTGTTTTGTAAAACAATCTTTGACCTAAACCTCTAATATCCATTAGCGCCATTTCTAATCCGAAACGTATGCTTGGAAATTCTTTTAAAGTGCTATGGAAGTTATTGATGTATTCGTTTATATTGGTACAAACATCAAACAGTTTATCTTCGTATCCTTCTTTATCGTCAAAACTCAATCCTTTTAAAAGACCACATTCGCCCACACCAAACATTTCTGGCTCATCATCAAACCAAATTTTTATAAACCAAGACGTTTTTTTTGTCAAAACACCTCTAGACGTGCCGCTGGCTTGTTTAAAAATAAGGTCGTGTCTTATAGCTGTGGCTGTAAACATTTTAGTAGAATATATTTTTTTTAAATTCATTTTATACAGCTACTTGTGCTTTTATAGCAGGAGCGGGGTCGTAGTTTTTAATACTTATATCTTCATATTTAAAATCAAAAATTGACTTGATTTCAGGATTTAACTCTAAAGTTGGAAGTTTTCTAAACGCTCTGTTCAACTGCAAATTTACTTGCTCTTCATGATTTGAATAAATATGTGCATCGCCAAAAGTGTGTACAAAATCACCTACTTCTAAGTCGCAAACTTGTGCTATCATATGCGTAAGCAGCGCATAAGAAGCAATATTGAATGGAACACCTAAAAACACATCTGCACTTCTTTGGTAAAGCTGGCAACTCAATTTGCCTTCGGCTACATAAAACTGAAAAATAGTATGGCAAGGTGGTAAACCAGATTTTGCCATCACAGGAATTTCCTTTGGGTTCCAGGCCGAAACAATAAGTCTTCTTGAGTTTGGATTGGTTTTGATATCGTTTATTAAATCAGAAATTTGATCTACGCCTTCAAAATCTCTCCATTGTTTGCCATAAACTGGTCCCAATTCGCCCCATTTTTGAGCAAAATCGTCATCGGCTTTTATTTTGTTTACAAAAGTTATCATTTCTGAATGCCATTCTTTTGAATATTTCGGAAACTTTTCTTCTAAATTATTTTGTTTTAGATAAGATTGAAAAGGCCAATCGTTCCAAATTTTAACATCGTTTTGCACCAAATATTTAATATTAGTTTCACCTTTCAGAAACCAAAGCAATTCGTGAATAATGCCTTTAGTAAAAACTTTTTTGGTGGTAAGAAGTGGAAAGCCTTGGCTTAAATCAAAGCGCATTTGGTAGCCAAATATAGATTTGGTTCCTGTGCCTGTTCTGTCGCCTTTTTGAGTGCCGTCTGCTAATATTTTCTTTAATAAATCGTGATAAACTTTCATAAGTTACAAATTTACAAATCAAAAATTAGAAGTTTTAAAATAGATATCCCAAATAGTGGATAAACTTTTTTATAAAAAAGATGCTTTTATCGCTTGTTATGATTTTAATCATATTCGAAGCTATTTTTTGCCCTTAAATTTGAAAACGTAAAGTAGGAAGCTATTTTATAATTAAACTCTGTTTAGTTTGTTTTTAGAGGTTGGCGGGTATTAAATTACCCGCCATTTTTTTTCTCTAAAATTGCTTATTTAGCTTTTTTCTTTCCAACATAATAATTGAAAGTATGCGATATTTTAAACATTCCGTAAAAACCAATATATGGTGTACCTGGAAATCGTTGAAATTTGTTGTCTGTTATGTTATAAAAAGAACCTGTAAGTAAAGTGCCTTTTGAAAATTTTGGACGGTATTTATAAGTGTTACAGAAGCTGGTGCATCTAAAATCCTTTCTTTTCGTTTAGAGGCAGAAACGACTATGGCATCTAAACCAATTTTGTCCACTTACAAACTTAAACTCACTGGTTTGCCTTCGTATTTTAGTTCTTGGTCTAAATATCCAATATACTTAAATAGTAAATGCAAAGATAAGCATGTATATTTTCTTCATATTGGTTGGTTTGTTTGCATTAAATTTAACAATATTTTTGATATTGCAGCATAAAATGAGAAAATATTTTACTCAAATTGTCGTTTTTTTTTAAGTAAACAAATAAGATTTTCTATTTAAATAGAAATTATATTTGTGGCTCAAAATTTGTATAGTAAAAGTTATGAAAAAAATGTCAACGGTTAAAAAGATTTTATTAGGTGTTTTAGTGTTTTTTGTTTTGTTAATAGGAGGTCTAGTAGCAAGTACTTTCATCTTTAAAGACAAAATAAATGAAATGGTAAAAGCTCAAATCAATAAAGAATTGAACGCTACTGTTAATTATGGCGATTATGATTTAACCATTATTCGCTCATTTCCAGATTTTAAGTTCTCTTTAAAAGATTTAACCGTAATAGGAAAAGACCAGTTTGAAGGCGATACATTGGCAAAAATTAAAGAAATAAATTTTAATTTAGATGCTAAGAGATTGTATCAAACACGAGATTTGTTGGTACATACTATATATATAAACGAATTGAATTTAAAAGCTTATGTTTTGGCAGATTCTACAAGTAGTTTAGACATTATGAAAATAGACGACGATGCTAAAGTAGATACAAGCGAAAGTCTTATAGATATGAAAATAGCTTCTTTAATCGTTGAAAATTCAAATGTATTGTATCAAAATGCAGTTTCGGGTCAAGATGTATTGTTGAAAAACATAAACATAGATGCAGCAGTAGATTATGTAAAAGAAAAAGCTATGATAAACACTAAATCTAGTTTAGCTGGAATTTATTATAGTTCTTCGGTAAGCAAGCAGGTTTTAGAAATTGAAGATTTAAAACTAGATTTAATTGCAGATTATTTAAACGATTTGGCAAATATTGAAACCAAAACTACTATTGCATCAGTTAGTTTTACGCAAGACGAAACTAAGTTTTTAAACAAAGCTTTATTGAATTTATCAGGAACTTTAAAGGCAGATTTAGCTACTGCAAGTTATGATATAGACCAAAACATAGACTTAAATAAATTGAAATTGGCATTAAAAGGTTCAGTTCAAATGCCAGAAGACGACATTAATATGGATTTAACTTTTGCTAGTAATAAAAGTACTTTCAAAGAGTTTCTTTCTTTAGTACCAGCAGAATATTTGAAAGGTTATGAAGATATAAAAGTGGAAGGTGGTTTTGCTTTAAAAGGCGATGTAAAAGGTATTTACAACGAAAATTCTATACCAAATTTTAATATAGATATGCTTATAGATAAAGGATATTTTAAGTATCCAAGTTTGCCAACTGCTGTAGAAAACATAAACTTAACGGCAAATGTAAAAAGCACTAAACCAGATATGAGTGCAATAGATTTAACGGTGCCAAAAGCAACTTTTACAATAGAAAAAGAGCCAATAGATTTAAGTATTACTATGTTAAATTTAATGGGCGATTCTTATGTAGATTTGAAAGCAAAAGGGAAAATAAACATGGCTAAAATACCAGATTTGTACCCAATGGAAGGTTTAAAAACACTAACAGGAAATTTAGATGCCGATATTGCTTTTAAAGGAAAACTTTCTGATGTAGAAAAAGAACAATACGAAAAAGTTGATTTTCAAGGAGATATGAAAATAGCGAATATGGTTTACGATTCTAAAGATGTTGATATGCCTTTAAAAGTTAAAACTTTGAATTTAGATTTTACACCAAAATATGCTAATATGAGCGCTTTGGATATGACTTATGGAAAAACAGATTTGCAAGCTACAGGGAAACTTGAAAACTTGATAAATTATGTACTTTCTGATGGAACTGTGAAAGGAAATTTAAACTTAAATTCTAATAAAGTTGACTTAACAGAATTGATGGGAGCAGAAGAGCCAGCAACTTCTTCTACTGCAAAAACTGAACCTTCGGAAAGAGTAAGTGTTCCAAAAAATATAGATTTTACAACAACAGCAAACATTAAAGAAGTGCTATACGACAAAATAGTAATGACCAATGTAAAAGGCGCTTTAAATGTAAAAGATGAAAAGTTGAACATAAACTCTGTAACGGCAAATCTTTTGGGTGGAAGTGCTAAAATAAATGGATCATACAGTACAAAAGCTGAAGGAAAACCTGTTATAGATTTCAAATACGATGTTAAAGATTTTGATATAAAACAATCTTTTGAATATGTAAATACGATTCAAAGTATAGCACCAATAGCTAAATATTTGAATGGTAAATTCAGTTCAGATTTTGGTTTTAATTCTGTTTTGGAAGACGATTTTATGCCAAACTTAACAATGTTAAGTGGATTAGGTAGTGTTAAAATTTCAAATGCAAATTTAGTTAATTTACCAATTTTCAAAGCGGTGAGCGATGCTGTAAAAATTCCATTACTTAGCAATTTGAATAATGCTGCTATAAAAAATGCTTGGACAGTTTTTAAAGTAGAAAACGGTAAAGTAAATGTAGAACCATTCGATTATGTTTATCAAGATATTAAAATGAATTTGTTTGGTTCAAATGGTTTCGATAAAACAATAGATTATACTATAAAACTTACAGTGCCTTCAAATAAATTTGGAAATGCAGCATCTGTTGCAAATGATTGGTTGTCTAAGCAAAAGATACCATTATTGAACCTTTCTGTGCCAAAAGAAATTACTTTCGACTTGAATGTTTCTGGTTTAATAAGTAGCCCAAAAGTGAAAATACTAAAAGTATCTGCAGACGGAAGCGATAAAGGAGTAGTGCAGCAAGTAACAACACAAGTGGTAGATAAAGCTAAAGAAGAAGCTGAAAAACTTAAAAAAGAAATGGAAGCTAAAGCTAAAGCAGAAGCAGATAAACTGAAAAAAGATTTAGAAGCAAAAGCAAAAGCAGAGGCAGATAAAATTAAAAATGATGCTGCTAATAAAGCAAAAGCGGAAGCCGACAAAATTCTTAACGATGCATTAAAAAACAAACTTCCAAAGTTTGGTTTTTAAGCATTTTTAAAAAATAACTTTACTTGGCAGCACGCCAACTTCAAACTCAGCTATTAAATTTCCGCCAGGCGAATATCTAAAAACTTTTCCTGGCGAAACATAATCTATGGCATCGCAAATATAAAATTCTTGTGTGCTAGGATTTATATCTATTCCATATATTATTTGCGCATTTGAAGTAAAAAATGCTTGCGTAGGTAAATTAGAAGCAGAAATGCTCATTTCAAAAATAGAGTTTGCTTTGCTAAAAAAAAGTCTGTTTGTGCTCGAATGGTATGCTAAGTTTTGAGCAATATTTGTATAGTTAGAAAACGTAAAAGTTTTTTCTATGCTTTCAGAATTTGTATTGAATTTTATAAGCGCTGGCATAATGTTTTCTGCTTCGACACCGCTAGATAGCACCCAAATATTATCGTCAATATCTACAATTAAACTATTTGGTTCTGCAGGTATTTTTGTTCTTTTGGTTATGCTTAAATTTTCTGCATCTATTTCTATCAAATTCGCAAATTTGCTTTGCACACCAATAGTATTGCGTTCAATGGCATAAAATTTTCCGTTTATTTTTTCAATTTCTTCTGTCCAGCCTTGGGTTTTTATGCTCCCAAATTCGCATCCTGTTTCTAAGTCTAAAACATTTATTTTGTTTTCATATAAATCTGTAACCAATACTTTTTCGTTTTCTACAAACTGCAAATATCTTGGCGAAGAAAAACCTGTGATAGTTCTAAGTCTTTCGAATGTATTTGTTTTTACAACTTCTATTTTTTGAGAATTGTTTATGGTAATATATATAAAATCATCTTTTTTAATTATGCTTTGTGCTACATCACCAAGTGAATAATTGTTGTTGTTTTTGAATACATTATTTTCTACCGTTTGTAAAGTAGAAAAATATGCAGATATTGAAGCGTTGCCATAAGTATAACCGCCTTCGTTTAATATGAAAAAAGCATTTTTGTAGGTTTCTGGTTTCTGATTTTTTTCAAATTCAGTATTTTCTAAAATAGAAAATGGACTGTTTTCGCAATTGGTTTCAATAACTTTTTCGCAAGCAATAAATGAAAAAGAAACTATAAAAAGAACTAAGATTTTTTTCATTTAATGAAATTCAAATTGTATTTCAAGCTGCATTCAAAATTGAAACCTGGCAAAGGTCTATTGAGCACTTGAAAATATTTTTGATTGGTTATATTATTTAACGAAACGCCAATATTTAAAGCATCTTTATTTTTAAATTTTAAGGTTTTATTAGCATTAAAATCTAACAAATAATAAGTTTGTAAGGTGTTTAAATTAATATCATCGGTAAATCTTTTTCCGGTGTAGTGATGGTTAAAACCAAAATTAATCCATTTGCTTTTGAAATCTGAACCAAAATTAAATTGTGAATAGGGAACATAAATAAGTTGCCTTAAAGACTTTAATCTACTTATTTGAGTAAATGTGTAGTCAAAATTTAGATCTAAAGAAATGTCTTCTGTGTATTTTAAATTAATATTTAAATTGTTATTAAAACCTCTTGAATACACTGAGCCTATATTTTTTGGAATCCAGTAAATATTGGTAGTCGGATTCCATTGTATATAATTATTTGCCCAAATATTGAAATATTCAAACTTATTTTCAAAACTTATTCTATTTAAACTTCTTTTTATATCGATGTTTAGGTTTATATTTTGTGATGTTTCTGGTTTTAAATTTATGTTTCCACCTGGTGTCCAATAAAGTTCGTTTAAAGATGGATATCTCAATTTTGAACTATAATCTACTACAAAAACAATATCTGCAGGCAAGTTGCTGAATTTAAAAATAAGTTTTGCTTTAGGCAAAAATGGCGATAATTTTCCTGCAACCAACATTTCAGAAAAACCTAAACTAGAAACAAAATACTTATTGTTGTATATAATTTCATTGTCGAAAACTATTTTGTGTCTTTGAGCTATTTCAGTATAGTTTGTAGATTGCCCTGTTTCATATTCGTAGCTCAAATCGGCTTGGTATTCAAATTCATCAGAAAACTTATCGATAAGTTTAAAGTTCGATTGCCAAGAATTTGCTTTACTAATAGCTAAATTTGTATTTGGGGCAAATTGATATTTTATTTCCTGATAAACAAAAGCAGAATTGAATTCTGTTTCTAATTTTAAATATTTATGATGCCAAGAAAACTTTCCTAAAGCCAATTGGTCTTTTTGATTTTCGGTAGCATTGGTTTCGAAAAGACTTGGTGGTAAATTTCTATCTGCTCTGAAGTATTTTACAAAAAAAGCAATTCTGTTTCTCGAGTTTAATCTGTAAGAAGTTACATTTTCGATATTTAAAAGCTTTGCTTCTGCATTTATTTGATTAGTTTTTTGGTTATCTGGCAAACTTGGATTGCTATATAAAAAATTATTTTTTGCAGCTTGATACGAAACTAAAGTGCTAAAATACCAACGTTTGCTTGCGTATAAATATGATAAATTTCCAGAACTTGAAACAAAACTTCCAACACTTGCACCAAAAGATAATTCATTTCGAGGTTTAAAAACTATTTCTTGAGATAAATCTAAAGCTCCAGCTATATTATCTGCATTTTTTGTGTTTAAACTCAATTTATCATTATTTCCTATCTGTATTAAATTCAAATCTGTTTGTCCAAGCATTGGTGAGTTTAATTTTACACCATTCCAATTTATATTGGTTTGTGTAGCACCAAAGCCATTTAAAGAAATACTCGACAGTTGTCCAGCTCCATATTTTTTGATATAAATATTACTTTTTAAATTTAAAATTTGAGGTAGTGAAGTGTTTTGATACTCTTTTTCGGTATCTATTTTTATAATTACGTCATCTATATTTTGTTCTGCTTTTTGCGCTGTTACCAATACGCTATCTATCTCAAAACTTAGCCCAACTTTTTTTTGTGCAAAGCTTTGATTGCTAGCAAATAAGATAATATTTACTATAAAAAATAATATGATTTTATAAATTTTCTCCATTTTAATCTATCATAAATTTATAGGAAAAAATCGAATTTTCTTCGAAAACAACGATAAAGTATATTCCTTTTGCAAAATTTTGTGTTGAAAATCTGGTTCTGTTTCTAAAACTTGAATTTAAAACTTGTTTTCCGTTAAGGTCTAAAATTTTATAATTCACTTCATTTCCGCCTGCTAATTCTAAGGTTACTTCACTATTTACTTCAGATGGATTTGGAAAAATATTTAGAATATTTTGTTTTTTTTCAAGAATAGCTGTTGGGTATTCAATTTTATTTTTCTGGTTTAAAGCAGCTACGGCATTCAAATCAAAACCCGAAGATGGAAATGGAGTAGGAAATGGGTCGTTTATTTTATGACCTTGACTATCAAAAGTGCAAAAAGTGGAATCTAAACTTCCTACTACATCTATAATTTTTATACTTACAATACTATCCAAACCAAGTTCTTCCATATCGAAAGGTGTGCCATAGTTTAATCCATATTTGCCTGCTAAATTATTTACTTTGCTACAGTCTGAAGTTCCAAAACCACCCAAACTTATACTTGTGTCTAAATTTGAAATAGCTGAAAAGCGAATGAAATCTACACCATTTTGACTAACTTCTACAAAAGCCAATTCCATGAAAAGATAATTTTCTAAATCGTTTACTTGAGCAAAACCATTTTCAAAAACAGCAAAGTCAAATCCATTTTCGTTATAAATAGTATATGGGAATTTTAATATAGCAGAACCACCATCTCCAAGTGAAACAAATAAATTATTTGCTTTTCCTAGCGCACTATTTTCGTCTCCAACTGTAACTTTCCCTAATGTAGTATCAGCAATATTTTGCCAAGATTTATTTAAACTAATTTCGTTTGCCCAAAAAGAAATTTGAGCATCGTCTTTAAAAATAGCTGTAGAATTTATATCTGGAGGCGCTGGCGCAAATTGAGCCTTAGCATTAAAATTAAAAAAAAGGCAGGAAAGTATTAAAATAACTATGAAAAAATTTTGCTTTCCTGCCAACATCTTACTTAGGTTATTTGGTAAAATGTTTGTTTATTGTATTGTTATTGGTTGCGTATTTACACCCATTTTAGTCTTAACGGCCACAAAGTAAATACCTTTATTTATACCTTCCAAATTAATTATACTTTCTTTTGAAAATTTAACTTTTTGGCCTGCTATTGTATATATATTTACTTCTATAATATCATGTTCGCTTTCTATATTTATAAACTCACTACTTGGATTTGGGTATATATTTACTTTGAAATTTGAAGAAAGTTCTTTTATTGAAACTATACTTTTTAGAGTTACATAAGCTGTTGCTGTGCTACAAAGTCCGTTGTCATCGCAAGCATCATAGGTAAACATATCTGTAGTAGCTATTCCTGGAGATTTTGTGTATAAAACTTGGTTGCTTACTATAGAAACACTTGCTCCAGAAACACTTGTTGTAGATAAATTGCTAAGGGCAAGTAAACTACCATCTGGATCTGAATCATTACTCAAAACATTTAAAGTATAAGACAAAGTATTGTTATCGTAAACAAATGTAAAGCTGTCATTTACAGCTATTGGTGCAGCATTGGCAACGTAAAATAATGCAATTGCCTCTGGCGAAATTCCAATTTCTAAAGTATCTCCAGCTGTGGCATCATAAACCTGCAATTTTCCATAAGAAAAATAATCTGTACTTGTAGTAAATGCTATTTCTGTAGTTGGGTCGTAAGTGGCTGCTGCTCCAGAAATATTTAAACTACTCAATGCAAATGAATTATCTGCCATATCAAAATAACCTGCTGTTCCGTTTAAATCTAAATATATTTTACTGTCTTGCACGTTCAAAATTTGAGTAAAAGGCGCTAAACTAATTTCTTCTATAATTGAATCTGTTCCGATTTCTATTTGTAAAATTTTATTTGCTTCTGTACAAACGGCAAACAGAGAATTACCATAATTAAAAATTTGACTTATTCCTGCGCCAGAAAGACCTAAATCTATAGTTCTATAATATGTTCCTGTAGCTGCATCTGTTACTAAAATTGCGCCCATTGTATCTGTAAAACAACCGAAAGGTGCACACGCATCAATTGTTCCTTTTATTTTTTGACCTATATATAATGTATCATTTAAAGATAAACCGCCTCCGCATTCTGTAGTAGCTTCGTTTACAGAAAATTCTAAACCTAAAGTTGTTTTATTGAAAGCATAAATATTATTATCGATTTGTCCGTACCAATTTCCAACAAAAAGATTATTTTCATCTAAAAACAAAGAACCTTTTGCTGGACTAATGCCTGGATAAAATGCTTCTGCTATTTTTGTTTTTGTATATAAATTGTATGAAAAAACTTTGTTTTCAGATGCAATATATGCAACAGAATCTTTTATTAAAATATCTTGTACAGAATTATCGAAAAGTGAATCGAATACTTCATATGTTTTTGTAGCTATGTTGTACGATGCTATGTTTGATTGGTTGTTTCCAAAAGTTTCACCATTTACTATTATTAGTTCAGAAGCAAAAGAATTTTGGGCAGAAACAGTAGCTATTGATAAAAAAGATAATGCAAAAACAAGAATAATTTTATTCATTTTTATTTATTTTATTTTGGTAATAAAAATGAAAGTATTTGAGAAACAATTATTTGGTTTCTAAAACACAATCACCAATATTCCCGTTAGTGTTGAAATTTATTTACTTTTTTAAGGTAGGTATCTGGCTAGAGTTTTTTTCTCTTACAGTTGCGGGTACAGCTTTAGATTTTCGCTAAATTCCCTTTTAATTTTTATAAAAAAATATAAAACGCCTTTTAAAAGTTCTGCAAAGATATGTATATTTTAATGCTAAGTTTCAAAACTTTATTTTATTTCTATCAAATTAAAATAAAAAAGCCGTTTCTGTTGAAAAAAAACGGCTTTTATTTAATTTAATAAAGTAAATATTTATTATTTAACAAACAACATTTCTCTATATTTTGGAAGTGGCCAAACTTTGTCGTCAACTACCAATTCTAATTTATCTGAACTATATCTTATGGTTTCAAAAAGAGAAAATACATCATTGAAATATGCTTTTGCTTTTTCAGAAGCGTGCTCTATTTTGTTTGCTTTTTTACGCGCTTCTACCATCGTATTTACATTTGTTTCTATCGAATTTATATGTTTTGCAATGTATTCGATGAGCTTCATTTGTGCTGCTATACTTTCTTTTCCTAAACCTAAATCTTTTAAACCCAACACGTTGGTTATCAATTCATTTTGGTATCTTATAGCTGCAGGTACGATGTGGTTTAATGCCAATTCTCCCATTATTCTCGCTTCAATTTGGATTTGCAGTATGTACTTTTCGAAATAAATTTCGGTACGAGCATCCATTTCTCTACTTGTAAAAATCTTGTTGCTTATAAAAAGGTCTTTTGCTTTCTTAGTTTCATACAAATCTAAAGCGTAAGCTGTATTTTTGATATTGTTTAAGCCTCTTTTTTTAGCTTCTTTAGCCCAATCTTCACTATAATTATTTCCTTCAAAAAGTATCGATTTTGAACTGGTAATATAATCTCTAATAACTTGTAAAACTGCGGCATCTCTGTTTTCGCCTTTTTTCTTTAAAGCTTCTACTTCTTTTCTAAAAGCTATTAATTGGTTTGCCATAATAGTATTCATTACTATCATAGAAGCTGCACAATTGGCAGAAGAACCTACCGCACGAATTTCAAACTTATTTCCTGTAAAAGCAAATGGTGAAGTACGGTTTCTATCTGTATTGTCTAACAAAACATCTGGAATGATGTTGTGAATATCCATTTTTAGAGTTGTAGCTGTTTCTTCATCCATTTTTCCAGACTCTACACGTTTTTCTATTTCGTTCAAAACTTGTGTAAGGTGCGACCCAATAAATACTGAAATAATAGCTGGTGGCGCTTCGTTTGCTCCAAGTCTATGGTCGTTTTCTGCTGAAGCTATTGCTGCTCTAAGTACATCTGCGTGCTCATAAACTGCTTTTATTACGTTTACAAAAAATGCTAAGAAAAGTAAGTTTGATTTTGGGGTAGAACCTGGTGCTAATAAATTTTTTCCAGTGTCGGTACTCAAACTCCAATTATTATGTTTTCCAGAACCGTTTATTCCTGCAAATGGTTTTTCGTGCATCAAACATTTTAATTTATGTCTTTTAGCCACACGACCTAAAATATCCATTATCAATTGGTTATGATCTACTGCTATGTTTACTTCTTCAAACATAGGCGCTAACTCAAACTGCATTGGAGCTACTTCGTTATGACGTGTTCTAACAGGTATTCCCAATAAATGTGCTTCTTTTTCAAAGTCAAGCATAAATGCATAAACTCTTTCCGGAATTGCTCCAAAATAATGATCGTCAAGTTGTTGTCCTTTTGCTGGTGCGTGACCTAAAACTGTTCTTCCTGAAAGAACTAAATCTGGACGTGCGTAGTATAAAGATTCATCGATAAGAAAATATTCTTGTTCCCAACCTAAAGTTATTGCTATTTTGTTGGCGTGTCTGTCGTACATTCTTACTATAGGCAAAGCTGCTTCTTCTAGCAAATGCGTAGCTTTTAGAAGTGGTGCTTTGTAATCTAAAGATTCGCCAGTGTACGAAATAAATATAGTAGGAATACAAAGTGTAATGCCAGAACCAATTTCCATTATAAAAGCTGGTGAGCTTGGATCCCAAGCGGTGTAACCTCTTGCTTCAAATGTTTGTCTTATTCCTCCATTTGGGAAAGAAGATGCATCTGGTTCTTGTTGTATTAATTCTTTTCCTCCAAAAGCTTCAATTCCTTTTCCTGTTCCTGTAGGCTCAAAAAATGAATCGTGTTTTTCTGCAGTAGAACCTGTAAGTGGTTGAAACCAGTGTGTATAAGCTTTTGCGTTTTTAGACAGAGCCCAGTTTTTCATAGCGGCTGCTACTTGGTCTGCAATGCTTCTGTCAATTTTTTTGTTGTTGTAAATCGAATCTTTTATGCTTTTGAATGCTTCCTTAGAAAGGTATGTTTCCATTTTTTCTAAAGTAAAAACATTCTCTCCGAAATATTCAGAAATGTTTTTTTCTGGCAAATCAACAAATACTTCCTTTCTGTTGGTTGCTTCTTCAAATGCATTAAATCTTGTGTTGCTCATAATTGGTTTTTTTTATTGAAGTGTTAATTTTAAAACTTTTGCAAAAAAACAAACAAAAAATGACAATTTTAGCATTTTGAATAAAAAAAAATGAAAAATTCTAAGTAAAAAAGTGAGAAAGTGGATAAATTGAGTAAAATTTTTGAAAATTAATTTAAAATTAACTCAATTTCTCTGTTTTCTTCGTCATTTTTTTCAATATTGACAATAGCGTAATGATTTGGTAGTAATTCTTCTGCTAATTCTGGCCATTCTATAAAACAGTAATTTTCTGAAACAAGATAATCTTCTAAACCTATTTCGTAAGTTTCTTCTACACTTTTAAGTCTGTACAAATCTATATGATAAACTTTGCCCGAAGGAGCAGAGTATTCGTTTACTATACTATATGTAGGGCTCGAAGTTTCTTCTTCTACATTTAGAATTTTACAAAGCTCTTTTATTAAAGTAGTTTTTCCAGCACCTAAGTTGCCATTAAAAATGAAAACTTTTCTTGGCGCAGATAATTCTAATAGCTGTGTAGCTAGTGCAGATAATTCGTTGATAGATTGGATAGTAAATTTCACGGTGTAAAATTAAGCAATCACTTATTCACTTTTCTCAGGAAAGAAAGGAATTTTAAGCATCAATAAATCAAAATACATTTTGAAATCGCAGATGAGTGAAAACATAGGATATTTGAATGTAGCTGGTTTATTTTTCTCGAAGAAAAAATGTCCTACCCAAGCAAACCCATAACCTGCTAGTGGTATGTATAACAACAGTCTGAAATCGAACATAATAAAACTAGCTATAGTTAAAGAGATTACTAAACTTGTACCTATAAAGTGCAGTGTTCTACTTATTCCATTTTTATGTTCGGAAAGATAGTACGGATAAAATTCTTCGACGCTTTTGTATTCTTTCTCCATTATTAAAGTATTAAATTTTCTTCAAGTTCTAGTTCGCTGCTGCTATGTATATATGAGTGTTTGTAAAATAAACCAAGTATTAAAGACGATATAAACGTAAATATAAAACCTCCAACTAAAATTAATGATACAATGTAAGCCAAAACACCTAAACCTTTATGAAGCATAAATGAACCGCCAACTATCAAAAACATAACGATAATTAATAAAACTGTAAACACGATACTACCCAAAAGTGTATATAATGAATACTTAAAAGCCGTTTTGATATCAATAGCAGTAATAGATTCTTTTAATGATTCGATAATTCCTTTTTCTGTTAATATAAAAATTGGAAAAGCTAGACTTAGTTTTATCATAGTTATCATAATGCCAAAAAATGTAAATATGCCTCCAAAAAATGCCAAATATTGGCTAATTGAACCTAGTGCAAATGTTACCAATATAAATGCTAAATAGACTACTACAAATAATAATGCAGAAAGTATTGAAAGCAAAAATAATTTAGGCACTTTGCTAGAAAATGAATTTGAAAATGAATGTCCTAAATTAATTTCTTTAGTTTCAACATAATGATGTATTAATGTGAATGTAAAATTGTAAAACCAAGACATTATAAAAAAGATAAAAAGATATGCTATCAATATAAAAACAATTCCTGTACCTGTAAATATTCTTGATGCTAAAGATGCATAATTATTCATCATAGCTTCAGGATTGCTCATAGCACTTGGGTCTGAAAAAGCAGAAAAATCACTAAACGATAATCCAATTCCTACCAATAAGGTAAATAATACTATAGCGATAATTAAAAAATAGGTAAGTATATAAACTAAACTAATCGGTAAAAATGTTTTTGCGCTGGTTTTAAACGCTGAGTCCAAAATATTGTTCCTAAAATCGGTTATTGATATCATAATGCTTTTTTTTTAACAAATATATAAATTACAAAATGAAATTATCATCTAAATCTAAATTTTCTTCCATTTTTGGTTTCAAATGGTCATAATATAAGCATATAACAAAGCTGAAAATCAATGAAGCTAAAAAGCCATTTACGAAAATTTGAAAAATAAAGTTTAAAACTAAACCTATACTGCCGAGCTGCGTAAGTAAACCTGAAGCAATTTTTGTAAAAATAAAAAAAACAGTTCCAATTCCGATTAAGACCAAAATAAAAATAAAAATATATTTTAAAGTAGTTAAAAAACTGATAGCATTAGAACTTTGAACTATGGCTTCGAAAATATTGCTATTTTGCAATAAAACCAATGGGAAAGCTAAACAAAATTTTAAGTTCAATATTACTAATAGGAAAAAAGAAATAAAGAAAGTGATGCCGAAAAATAATTCGTTTCCTATTTCTAATAAAAAGAAAAAAATTAGAGGAGCAAAAATTAAAACGTAAATGATGAAAAATGTGAATAGTAGAAAAAATGTCTTTAATGTTTTTGAAGATATTGATAATGAGACAATTGCAGATAAAGATGATTCTTTTTTTAATACATAATCGTTGAGTTGGAGCAAGCTAAAATTTATAAACCAAGCAAAAACGTAGAGCACAACCACAACGGCAAACAAAATAAAAAGGATTAGAATTATACCTCCGTTTTGAAAAAATCCTGCACTAAATATTTTATTAAATTGATTTCCAATATCAAACACACCACCAATAAATACTCCAATAAAAATAGGTGCAAAACCTAAAACAGAAAAAATAATACTTATAAAATAAGCTACTGTAATAACTAAGGTTTTCTTTTTGGCAAAGTTTAAAGTAGAAAGAAGCAAGTCTTTGTCTATCGATTTTATATTTTCTTCCATTTTTGAGATTTTAAGTTTCCCAAAAATAGAAGAAAAATATAAATAAAACTTTTATTTACTCTTTAAATGCACAAAAGGAATAATAATTTCTTCTAAAGAAATACCACCGTGCTGAAAAGTATCTTTAAAATAGTTACTAAATTGGTTGTAATTGTTTTGATATACCAAATATTTATCTTCTTTAGCAAAAATATATGATGTACTTACATTAGACTGAGGCAAATTTGCTTCTTTTGGTTTCGTTATTGCTAACACGTCTTTTGCTTCGTAAGTAAGCGTTTTTCCTGCTTTGTATCTTATGTTTGTCGATGTTGCTTTATCGCCCACACATTTAGATGGATTTCGTACCATTGTCATTCCGTGGTCGGTTGTTATTACAAGATTTACATCTTTTTCTGCTATTTTTTTCAATGCATTATGAAGAGGAGAGTGCTCGAACCAGCTTACGGTCAATGATCTAAAAGCAGCGTCATTGTTTGCCATTTCTTTCAACACTTCCATTTCTGTTTTGGCATGCGAAAGCATATCTACAAAATTATAAACGATAACATTCAACTTGTTATGCATATTGTTCATAATATTATTTTCCATATCTTTTCCTTTGGCAAAATTGGTAACTTTAGTATAACTAAACTTAACTTCTTCGCGGAAATTTCTTCTTAAAAGCTCGCCTAAAAGTTGTTCTTCATAAAGGTTTTTTCCACCTTCATCGTCGTCGTTTTTCCAGTAGTTTGGGTAGTGTTCAGATATTTCTAAAGGTGTAAGACCTGAGAAAATAGCGTTTCTTGCATATTGTGTAGCCGTTGGCAAAATGCTGTAAAACATATCTTCTTTTACTACCTTAAAACTTTGTCTAATGATTGGTTCTAAAACTTTCCATTGGTCAAATCTTAAATTATCTATAAGTACAAAGTAAGTCGGTTTATCTTCTTTCAATAAATCAAAAACCTTTGCTTTAAAAAGTTGATGAGAAAACAAAGGACTATTTTTTCCTTCTTTGTCTTTCATCCAATCCAAATAATTATTGGCAACATATTTAGAAAAGGCAGCATTTGCTTCTTGCTTTTGCATCGCAAAAATTTCAAACATTTCTGTAGTGTTAGAGTTTTCGAGTTCTAATTCCCACTTTATCAATGTTTTATAAAGTTCAGACCATTCATCAAAATCCATTTTGTCTTGCATACGCATAAACAAACTCTGAAATTCTTTTTGATAGTTTGACTGTGTTTTTTCTTTTACCAAAAGTCTCGAATCTACTATTTTCTTTAAAGTTAAAAGTATTTGTTGCGATTTTACTGGCTTTATTAAATAGTCTGTAATCTGCGAGCCAATAGCTTCTTCCATCAAATCTTCTTCTTCGTTTTTGGTTATCATTACGATAGGAAGAAATGGTTTTTTGTCTTTTATTCTTGGCAATGTTTCCAAACCTGTAAGTCCAGGCATAGATTCGTCAAGGAAAACAACATCAAATTCTTCTTCAGAAACTTTATCTATTGCATCTAAACCGTTGGTAACGGCTGTAATTTCGTAACCTTTAGATTCCAAATACATGATTTGTGGTTTCAGTAAATCTATTTCATCGTCTGCCCAAAGAATTTTTATCTTGCTCATATTTTTATTTTAGTTCAAATTTATACTTTTAAAACTCAAAGGCTTGTGTATATATTGTTTTGTGTTTAGTTAAATAATGTAAATTCTATTTTTTTAGAAATTACATAAAAGATTGTTTTGACAAATTTACATTAATATTTATTTAGAAATTGTATTTTTACAATGCTTTATGAACAAAAGAAAAGTTTTTAACGACCCAGTTCACGGTTTCATTAGAATTCCGTTTGATATCATTTTTGATATTATTGAACATCCGTATTTTCAAAGATTGCGAAGAATAAAACAACTTGGACTTACAGATTATGTTTATCCAGGAGCGCATCACACACGTTTTCATCATGCTTTGGGCGCATTTCATTTAATGCAAAAAGCTATTTTTACACTTCGTCAAAAAGAAGTTGAAATATCGGTAGAAGAGGAGAAAGCTGCTTTGATAGCTATTTTGCTTCACGATGTTGGGCACGCTCCGTTTTCGCATACATTAGAACACTGTATTCTTGATGATGTTTCGCACGAGTTTGTTTCTTTGCTGTACATGAAAAAGTTTAATGAAATTTTTAATGGTGAATTGGATTTGGCTATTAAAATTTTTCAAAATCAATACCATAGAAAATTTTTCTTTCAGCTGGTTTCTGGTCAGTTAGATGTAGATAGATTGGATTATTTAACTCGTGACAGTTTTTTTACTGGTGTAAGTGAAGGCGTTATCAATTACAATCGTATTATAGATATGATTTCGGTAAAAGATGATGAATTGGTTATGGAAGCCAAAGGAATTTATTCTATCGAAAAGTTTTTGATTTCAAGACGTATAATGTATTGGCAAGTTTATTTGCATAAAACAGTTATTTGTGCTGACGAAATGCTTATAAAGTTGTTGGAACGTGCTAAAGAATTGGTTTTGCAAAATGTAGCAATTACTGCTTCAGAACCTTTAATGTATTTTTTGAAAAATAAAATGAATCGTATAGCTTTTGAGCAAAACGAAGAAGCTTTAAAAAATTATGCACTGCTCGATGATGTAGATATTTTGGCTGCAGCAAAATCTTGGATGACACACAGTGATAAAGTATTGTCTTTTTTATGTAAATCTTTGATAAACAGAAATTTATTTAAAATTAAAATGCAAGATTTTCCTTTTGATGAAGATTTGATTGCAGAACAAAAAGCGGCTTTAAAAATAGCTCACAATTTAAATGATGATGAAGTAGATAAATTGGTTATTAGCAATCAAATGACAATTTACCTTTACAATCCTAAAGACAATAAAATAAATATTTTGTATAAAGATGGCAGTTTAAAAGACTTTGCCGATGCTACAGACCAATGGAATGTAAGTGCATTGAGCCATCCTGTTTCTAAATATTATGTTTGTTTTCCAAAGTTGGATTAAAGTACTAAATAAACATTGCTCCAAAAAACAAAACTGACAAAAAGAAAGTTGCTAAAGCTGTTCGTTTCAAAAACGGATCCATTTGTTCTGTTTGGTTGGTATTTAATACTTTTTTGATAATGCTGCTTAGTAAAATAACCGCAAGCAAAAAGATGTATTGTCTATTTTCAAAATGACTTAAAAGCGCAAAAGTTATCATCGAAATCATTGCTGTTATTATCAAAATAGCAAAATATCCTTTTCCTTTATCAAAGCCCATTTTTACTATTGAAGTCCTCTTTCCGGTTGCAGCATCGTTTTTTACATCTCTAAGATTGTTGAGTGTTAATACGGCTGTAGCTAAGCAACCCATAGCAATAGCTGGAAAAATATTTTGCCATTCAAAACTGTTGGTATATAAATAAACACTTCCCAAAACGCCTACTAAACCAAAGAATATAAAAACAAAAATATCGCCATAACCAGAATATCCATAAGGATTTTTGCCCGCAGTATATTTTATAGCAGCCCAAATTGCAGCTATTCCTAAAGCAATAAAAAGCAAAATATTTAAGTAGTTTTCAAAACTTAAAAAAATAAGAAATAAACCGCTCAAAAATGAAAGCACAGAAAATAAAATGACTGCTTTTTTCATTTGTTCGGGTGCTATTTTTCCACTGGCTACCATTCTTTGTTCACCAATTCTATTGTCATCTTTGCCAGAAACAGCATCGCCATAATCGTTGGCGTAGTTAGACAGTATTTGAAGTAAAAGTGTAGTAAATAAAGCCAATAAGAATATAGAAATACTAAATTTTTCTTGCTGAACCGCTAAAGCAGCTCCTGTAATTATACACGAAAATGCCAAAGGTAAAGTTCTTAATCTGGCAGCTTTTATCCAATATTTTAAATTCATAAATTTGTTGCTTTTAAGAAAATTATTCTTCATAAAATTCTGGACCAAAAAACTTCAAAAGTTCTTTTAAATCTTCTGGCGTGTCAACAGAATTACTGTCGTGAGTGCTTATGTTTGTAGTTATATTGTAGCCATTTTCAAGCCAACGCAGTTGTTCCAAACTTTCAGCTTTTTCGAGTTCCGTTTCTTCTAGTTTTACAATTTCTTTTAGAATATTTGGTCTAAAAGCATAAATGCCAATGTGTTTGTAAAAAGTGTTGTTTTCTAAAACGTTTTCAGTTTCATTTCTTACAAAAGGTATCGGAAATCTTGAAAAATATAATGCTTTATTTTGCTTGGAAATAACTGCTTTTACAACCGTTGGGTTATGTAAATCTTCGATATAATTTATTTTTTTTACCAAAGTAGCAATGTCTGTTTTTTTATCTTTAAAACATTTTGAAATCAATTCTAATGCTTCAATTTCAAAGAAAGGTTCATCGCCTTGAATATTTATGATTATATCAAAATCATCATCTAATTTGTTTAAAACCTCAGCACATCTTTCTGTTCCGTTTTTGTGGTTTAGCGAAGTCATCATTACATCGCCACCAAAAGATTTTACTTCATCAAAAATTCTGTCATCATCTGTTGCAACTACTAATTTAGTAAGTAAACTACTTTTTTTTGCTTGTTCATATACACGCTGAATCATCGATTTGCCATAAATGGAAACCAAAGGTTTAGCAGGAAAGCGAGTAGAAGCGTAGCGTGCAGGAATAATACCAAGTATCTTCAAAATATTTATTTTAAAAGTCTTCTTAAACCAATAAAGTATTCCATTTCAAGGGCATCTATTTTACCATCAGCTTCAAAAAGTTGTGTTATTTCATTCAGTAAAACTTCAATTTCTTCTTTAGAAAGTTCAAATCTTTGTACCGTATCTATTATTTTTTGAATTCTTTCGTAGTCGTTATCTTTTTCAAATTCAGACTGCATTTTAGCATAAGCTGTTTCTGAAACTTTAGAATGAATAAGTTTTTTCTCTTCTTCTGACTTTAAAAAATCTGCATTTGCTGCATAAAAAAGCAAATATGCTTCAAATTCTTCTCTCGACCAGTTTGTTTGTGTATCACTCATTATTTTTATTTTACCAATTCTACTATTAAATATGCACCGCTTACTTTTTTTACTTTCACTAAACTTCCTTTGGCTATAAATTCGCCATCAGATTGTGCTTCTATCCAGTTTCCGTCTATTATTATTTTGCCTGAAGGGCGCAAATCTGTTTGCGTTTGTGCTTCTAAGCCCACAAAAGTAATTAATTTATTAGCTTCTGAAATCACAAAACCATCTTCTTTTTTTTGTTCTGCTGCCAAACCTACATTTGTATTGTTAAATAAAAATGAAACAATTTTATCGCCACCAAAAAAAACAGAAAAAACACCTGCCATCATTACTATAGCAACTGTAAGGAAAGCAATAGCTAAATCATGTTTTGGTACAAAACTAAAATCAAAACCATCTAAATTTCTAACTAATGATAGAATTAAACTGCTTACAACTGCTACAATTCCTATAATTCCTGTAACGCCAAAACCAGGTATTACAAATATTTCTACAGCTAAAAGTATAACGCCAAACACAAACAAAAGAATTTCCCAGTGTGCAGCCAAACCTTGTAAATAGTGTGGCGTGAA
>Ga0075163_10003132_pt1 | contig 22305 bp, 11 predicted proteins | sample JI1023141ADNA_FD_71478 | JGI IMG/M metagenome (GOLD analysis project Ga0075163, IMG submission 71478) | Wastewater effluent complex algal communities from Wisconsin, to seasonally profile nutrient transformation and Carbon sequestration -... | ecosystem: Engineered > WWTP > Effluent > Algae... | reverse complement strand
TAGTACCATTATCGTCAAAATCATCAAAATACATGCTCAGTGGCTCCCTTTCAGACACATTAAATTTATTGTTTAATCCTAGATTTCCTGCTACAATATCTAGATCTCCATCATTGTCCAAATCCGAAATAGTTAAAGTATTCCACCAACCTTTATCATTTGTGACGATGTTTTTTACAAATCCGTTGGTAGTATTTTCGAACCAATATATACCATTCCATTCTGTGGTAACGCAAAGGTCCGTTTTTCTATCTTTGTTGATATCACTTAACCTAGAAGAAGTAATAAAACCTACAGAAGAAATTATCTCCGATTTCTTTTTATCTAAGACAAATTTTCCTTTTCCGTCATTAATTAATAAATAAGAACTTGGTACCGTCCCGTATTCTCTAGGCACAGATCTAGCTCCAAAAAATAGGTCTAAGTGACTATCTCCGTTTGCATCAAAAACAGAAACGGTACTTGCGTTTAATACAATACTTTCATAAATTGCATGTTCTGATTTTATAAAATTGCCTTTGCCATCACTGATATAAACCCTTGGTTTTAACATTGGGCTCTTTCCTGAATATTCATTTCCTCCACGTGCAACTACTAAATCCATAAAATTATCATTATTTAGATCGGCAAATGCGGCATCAACATCTTCATAATTATTATCCACCTCAAAAGCGATTTGACTGGTTTTTATAAATCTTCCTTGTTTGGTTTGTATAAATAGACATGATGTATCGAATTTACAACTTCCTACATAAAAATCTTCTAAGCCATCATTATTTACATCACCTACTGCCAACGCTGGTCCTTCTCTAGATACCATGTGCGGAATTAATGGCTCACGATTGAATTCTATAAAAGGATTTTCTTGATGTTTATGATGGACACCAAGGGCAGATGTCACATCAGTCAATGCTGCGTTTCTTACTTGACTTTTTAGTGAAGCATAGTCAAACGCAGGTAAACCTGATGTATAACTAAGTTTAATCAAGGTCTCCTTTGGGTTGTATTTGATTTTTTGAAAAGAATTGTCAGGCCATATCAAAACCATACTATCAGGTATTGATGTGCCCAAGCCCACTTGCAAAGGAATCATACTACTACTCATAAATCCTCTCACACAATAATTTTCATATGTACGTACATAATTTCCAGCATAAACAATGACTTTTGCTCCTAGTGCGTTTAAATTTTTTGGTGGTCCTGTAATTGACAAATTTATACTTACATTTTTTTGATTTGTGTTAGTTTTATTTTCATATACCATGACATAATCATTGATATTATTCACTACTACATCTAGATCTCCGTCATTATCCAGATCAGCATAGATGGCGCCATTACTAAACGTTTTTTTATCATTTTTTATATTTGCTAATTTATTGAATTTTGCATTTCCACTATTCTTGAAAAATACATTTTCAATTTTTATTTCAGGAAACTGATCTACCAGTTTTAACTCTTTATCCGTAATTTCATTTTCTTTAATTTTTTTCTGAAAACCTTCATCACCGATGAATTTTATATAGTCAATATCATTCATCCTTTTCGGAATACCATTACTCACAAATAAGTCCTTTAATCCGTCGTTGTCAAAATCAAAAAATAATGATGACCAACTCCAATCTGTAGCGTGTACACCTGAAAATCTAGCTATTTCGCTAAATTTATCATCACCTCGATTTAGTTGTAAGGTATTTCGTGCGTATTGGTGATGGTAACCCGCATTTAATTTATGATGAAAAAGATCATAACTATCTTCTCCGAGAGACCTTCTTAATAAATATGGATCAGATGGTAGCATATCCATAGTTATAATTTCTGGCAATCCATCATTGGTAATATCAGCAATGTCAACACCCATGCTAAACTGGCTAGTTTGCTTTATAGATTCAGTTAGTTTATCTGAAAATGTTCCATTTCCATTATTGATATACATATAGTCATTTTCATGAAAATCATTGCCAATGTATATATCGGGCAAGCCGTCCATATTGATATCCGCTATACAGATACCAAGTCCATACCCTATAATATTGCCTTTGATTCCTGCCTTATCAGATACATCAATAAATTTTCCATCCTCATTTTTCATAAGTCGATCACCTGACAGTTCATTTCTTGTATTCTCATATTTATCTTTGTTAAAAAAAGTCCCGTTGTATCGTAATGAATGGTTCATCATGTACATATCCAAATCTCCATCCATATCGAAATCAAAGAAAGCCGCTTGAGTGCCAAAAGCTGAAAAATCAACACCCATTTCTTTAGCACTGTCTTTATATTGTGGGATACCATCGACGATGCCTGTACATATTAAAAATTGATTTTTACTTTGCAGCCTTTCATAATTCCCTACCTTGCTCACATAAATATCCAATAAGTCATCACCATTAATATCAACAACACTAACTCCTGTGCTCCAAGCACTATCCTGCGGTATTTTTGTATTGTCAGTTACATCAACAAATTTTAAATCTCCTTTATTCAGAAACATTTTACTTTTACCTTGATTACTCGCAAAATATAAATCTATTAGCCCATCTTTATTAAAATCACCTGCACACACGCCTGCTCCATTAAAAAAGTACATGTATTTAAACATATTGAAATCAGGATAACTGGTCAATTGATTTATAAAGTCTAATCCAGTTTTGTCTTGTTCTAATACAGTGAATGCATCGTCCTGTTTATCCTTGCAACAAAAAAGAAGTATGGTACATAATACAAAAAAGGAAATAACATTTGATTTGAATATGTGCATGATTAACCTTATTAGTTTTTTTCAAAAATAAAAGGAAAATCATTGTTTCTCGTCACAATATATCGATTGTTTGACTTCAATATTTGTCTGGCTTTGCCTCGTATATTTAATCCAGACTTACTATTCTGTAAGGGTACAAAGCTTCTTTTTGTCTTAGTATTGATCAATACCAAACCTCTATTGGCATCAAGTGCCCCAAATTGCGGTTGGAACCCATACAAGTTACCCACCAAAACTAAGTCACCCAAACCATCAGCATTCACATCTTCATATAAAACATCATTTATTGACGATAATTGTGCTTGATAACAAAACGGCTCTAAAGTGTGTCCTTTTTTCCCATTATTATACATTATATAGCTTTTTGTAGTGGTCACTGACTTTGTCATTGCTTCATCTACTTCTTTGCCCAAAAGTTCTTGGATGCTTTTGTTAGCATATTCTACATGCTTTAGGTTTTTCTTTTTAAGTATAGCCAGTTGATCCATCACATCTCTTTTCATCATTATGGGCATCTCTTTACTATTAACAGTTCTAGACAATATTTTCTCAGGCATACCATTTTTGTCGAAGTCTGCAATTAACAATTTAAGCGGAAGATATTTTTCATCTTGAAGATAGCCATTTGTGCCAGAATTACCTAAAATTAGGTCTTTAAACCCATCATCATCAAGATCTATTAAGTGAACCGACTGCCAAAACCCACTCAAATCTTTTAATGCTGGTATTTCTTTTTCTTTAAACTGATGATTTTGGTAGGTCATTACCAATGGTGTCATCCACTCACCTACTATTATCAATTCATCTTGATTATCTCCATCCATATCGCCCCAAGTCGCATCGGTCACCATACCCATTTCACTTAGTTTCCTATTAGATCCCAATATTTCTGTAAACATTCCTTTACCATTATTTTTGTAAATAAAGCTTCTCGGTGAAATACCATATTCTCCGGGAAACGACCTACTTCCGACAAATATATCTAAATCGCCATCATTGTCAAAATCTAAAGGTAAGGCTACAGAAGTATTGTATCCATTAGGTGGTAGAGCCCGTACATCTATACTAAAATTGCCACGATCATTTATATAAAGCCTGTCTTGAAGTTCTCGACTTCCTTGGGGTCGGGCATTTCCTCCTGAGCCAACAAAGAGATCCAAATCATTGTCTCCATCTGCATCGAAAAATACTGCTTCAGTATCTTCCCAGTCTTTAAATTTTTCAAAAATATGTTGAATAGATTCTTTATAGCCTGTTTTTGTGCCCAAAAATATTTTCCCTGCATATCCTGCGGCAGCACAAAAGTATATATCCTCGATGCCATCTCCATTTATGTCACCATTTGCAATTTTGGGTCCCTCTTTAGACAGCATCATTGGCGTATTACGTTCATAATAAAAATCAATATGATCGTCCTCTTTGTGTGCTGGTAAAACGATTTTTGAAGTGCTGAAAATTGGTTTTATATTAAATTGTGCTAAGACATTTGTTGTGGCGGTGTTTTTAAGAATTGTGTGATATTGGTTTACTTTGATGTCCTTTAAGGTACTTTTTTGTCCATCTGGCCATATAATTTGAATGGAATCTACAGTTGCATTTTGTCCCAAGCCATAAACAAGTTTCAAGTCCATAGATGACTGGAATCCTCTATTTGGTATCAATTGTTGTGTTAAAATCTCATTTTTCAAATAAACTTTACATATAGCGCCAATTGCAAACGTATTACGACCATCTCCTACTAGTTTTAAGCCTATAAAATTACTTTTGAAAATTTCTCTACTATTATTTTGATAAATTAGTGCCGGTTGATTTACATTATTAATGACAAGATCAAGATCACCATCATTGTCAAGATCACCATAAGCGGCACCATTTGAAAAAGTCTTTTCAGTTAAGCCCCAATCATCTGAACTGTTTTTAAACTTTAGTTCACCCATATTACGAAAAGCAACATTTTGAATTGGAATCGAAGGCATTCTATTTATGATTGAATCCAGTTGCTTCTTTTTACCTTCTAAAGCCATTTTCTGTATCACATCATTTGCAAAAAAATCAATAAAATCCTGATCAATTACATCATGATAAATCCCATTACAAACAAATATATCAGTATGCATATCTTGATCTGCATCAAACATCAAAGCTCCCCAACTCCAATCACTACCAGCTACACCTGAATAAAATGCTGTTTCGTCAAACTTTCCATTGCAGTCATTCACTTGAAGCGAATTTTGTAAGTATTGATGATAAAAACCATTTTTCACTTTTAAGTTATGAACATTAATATTGTCAAATGTTGTTGTAGTTTTTAATCTATACTCATCATTGGGTAGCATGTCAGTAACAAAAATTTCTGGACAACCATCATTATTGAGGTCTCCCATGTCGGCACCCATAGATGATGTGCTGAGATGTGAAATACATTGCTCCAATTCTTCCTTAAAAGTTCCATTTTTTTGATTAATATATAAATAATCTCTTTCAAAAAAGTCATTAGATACATAAATGTCTGGATATAGATCTCCATCGACATCGCCAACTGTGACGCCTAATCCGAATCCAATCAAACTACCATAAATTCCAGCTTCTTCACTGACATCCACAAACTTGTTGTTGTCATTCCTTAATAATTTGTCTCCTCCACCCTTTAAAAAATCTTTAACCGCCCAGTCTTTGGCTCTTAGATTTCGCGCATTACTATAATTTAGTGTATTTACTGGTATGAATGAATTATTTAAAATATAAACATCAAGATCACCATCTTGGTCATAGTCAAAAAATGCAGCGTGGGTAGTGTAGCCGTCTTCATCCAGCCCATATTCTTTAGCCTTTTCGGTAAATGTAAGGTCCTTATTATTGATGTACAAAGTATTTTTAGTATCTCCGTCTGATCGGTATCCAGCGTTACAAACATAGATATCTAAGTAGCCATCGTTATTAATATCTACTAAAGATACACCTGTACTCCACTTGTCAGAATCCGCTACACCTGCAGTCGCAGTGATGTCTTTAAATTTTAAATTCCCTTCATTAATGTATAATTTATTGTCTCCCATGTTGGATGTAAAATAAATATCTGATAGACCATCATTGTTCAGATCACCTATAGCAACCCCGCCACCATTATAAAAATTACGATAGCTAAATATATTAAATTCTGGGCTGTTTTTTACACCATTAAGAAAGTTAATATTTGTAACATCCGATGATAGACTTTGAAATATTCTTCCGCTACCATTTACATCTTTGGTTTGTGTTTTCTCGTTTTTACATGACACAAACCAAAAAATTATTACCATAAAAAGAATGATCTGATGAAAAAACATCTCATCGATCTTTTTAAATCTAAGCATATTGGCTTTAATATTATTGTGCAAAGGTATTAAAAATCAATTGAAAGTGAGCTAATATAATGCCTGTGATATTTTTCAAGTTTTAATATCAATTTGGCTGACAAATGTTAAGTAACAACTAAAAAAGAAAAGGGCATCCGCAGATGCCCTTTTCCAATTTTAATATATAACTTAGACTTAAGGTTTCTTAATATCCATCATTTTGCTTTAAGTTTGGATTTGAAGCCAAAGACTTAGCAGGTATTGGAAATAGTAATCTCTCAGTACCACTGTTAGGTCTTAGTTGAGTTGCATTTAAGAATTTACCAAATCTTAATAAATCTGTTCTTCTAAATCCTTCCCAGTAAAACTCTCTTCCTCTTTCATCCAATAAGTTATCAAGATTTAATACGGTCAAAGCTCCTACGTTTCTACTAGATCTAAGATCATTTACAATAGTCAATGCTGCACCTGCGTTTCCATTTCTCAGAAGTGCTTCTGCTTTCATAAGAAGGACATCACTATATCTGAAAAACACATAATCATTGTCCACATTATCTCCACTTTTATAATCAATAGGATACTTCATGACTCTGATACCAGTAACCTCAAGGTTATCACCAGATTCTTTTAATGCAACTTCATCTGTAAAAGCTAAAGGATTCCCTTTTCTATCTTTTAATGCGACACCATTTTGATCAAACTGCTGCCCCCTTAATAAACCCGCTTTTATACCAGAAACTTCTGTCATGCCAGGATAAGACGCGGACTTTCTAATATCCCCATCTTCAAATTTATTGTAAAAGTCTCCTAAAGTAGTAAAACCATTCCAGCCACTAGGATTCATGTTATAATGTAATCCACAAAACCACCTAGATCTTACACTATTTCCAGATCCTGTTGGAACACCAGCAATATTCTCAAATGTCCAGATATTTTCTGTTGATTTGGTGTTATTATCAGGAGCAAAATTATCAAAATAGTTTGTTGCTAAAGAGTATTTACCAGAATTGATTAGCTCATCTGCTAATGCGATTACAGCATTCATATCTTCAGCAGCAAATGTTGGCGATGTTCTGTTTAAGTACATTCCTTTGTTTAATAAAGCTCTCATTTTTAGCACTTTTGCTGCGTCTTTATTAGCTCTATTTACAGGACTCGCGGGAAGATTTGCAATAACTGCATCTACTTCACTTACCACAAAGTCAATTGTCTCTTGTGGACCTAAAACTTGTGCGTCTAATAATAAATCTGAACCAGCCTCTCTAAAAGGTACTTGGCCCCATCCATCTAGTACATTTAACATGACGAATGCTCTAAGGTATCTGCCTTCTGCCTCCTGCTGCGGTGTAGGCTTAAACTGTAACATATTGGTTGTTAAAAACACAACCTGCAACATTTGAGTAAATGTAGAAGACAAATAATCATGCTCAGGGCTCCAAGTATGTGCATGAAGAGATCTCCAGATACCATTATCATCCCAGTCTCCACCTCTTGTAGGTCCTACAGCTTCATCAGATGTGTGCTCTTGTGCGCACCACCATCTCGCTTGATCCTGAAATGGCTCTTTCATTCCAGTGTATGCGGCTTGTAAGAAAGCTCCAGCATCTTCAAATTCAGCACCTTGACTTGTAGTTAAGTCTTGGCGTAACTCTTCCTGCAAATCAGTACAACTTGCAAAAAAGAATACCATTGTTAAAATTAATATATTATATTTCATCATTTTATATTTTAAAATTTAATTAAAAGGATGCGTTAAGGCCTACCACAAAAGTTCTTGCAGCAGGATAAGGTATATATTCTATACCGTTAGAAGGTACACCACTTCTTAAGTTCACTGTATTTACTTCTGGATCAAATCCAGTGTAACTTGTGATAACTAAAAGGTTTTGACCTGTCACTGACAATCGAATATCAGATATCTTGCTTATGCTGCCAAAATTATATGAAACAGTTGCGTTTCCTAACTTTAGAAAATCACCATTTTCGATATATCTATTAGAAGAAGTAATTGCGTTGGCTGAACTTTCTCTATTGCTTAGATCGATCAAACTGCCATCAACATTTCTTGTACCTAAGTTTGTGATTGGGATCACAGACATTTTCGTATTGTTATATAATTGATGACCGAAAGCTCCGTTCCAATTCATTCCAAAAAACAATTTACCCACAGTAAGTTGAGTAGAAAAACCTAAAATGATATCAGCATTTGGGTCTCCTGCTTCAACTAATACATCATTACCTGCTTCATCTACTTGATATGTGCTCGCACCGTTTTCGTCCAAACCTTGGAAATTTCTAACAAAAAATGTATTTAAGGGATATCCATTTTCCATTCTTTGTACAAAAGCCCCTGAAACACCTTGACCAAATAGATCTCCAGTTTCAATTGTTGGGCCAATGTAATTTCTAAATTCATTCTTTAAAAATGAAATATTACCACCAATGTTTAATGTTAGATTCTCTCTATCTAAAACATATGTGTTTAAACCTAATTCCAAACCAGAGTTAACCACTTCACCTAAAATGTTTTCAAAACCTTTTGCATCTGGTCCAGGTTCAGTAATTCTTGGATCCAACAATAGGTCATTTGTGATTCTACTATAATAATCTATAGTTCCATTAATCTTTCTATCAAATAAACCAAAATCAGCACCAAAATTTACTGTAGAAGATGATTCCCATTTAAGATTAGGATTAGGAGTCTGTCTAAGTTCTGCACCACCTCCGTCTACTAAAGCATATCTTCCTTGAGCAGCACCCGCTGGAAATTCTTGATTACCAGTGATCCCCCATCCTACTCTCAATTTTAATTCATTGATCACTGCATTATCTTTAAGAAAATCTTCATTTGTCAAGTTCCATGCTACACCTAAAGATGGGAAAATACCATACTTATTATTTTCTCCAAACTTTGACGATCCATCAGCCCTAACTGTTGCCGTTACTAAGTATTTGTCACTGATATTAAAATTAGCTCTACCAAAATAAGACTGTAACTCACTGATAGGGTCAGCATAAGATACCATTAGTCTGTTAGTTGACAAACCATTTTGTAATGCATTTGTATTATCAAATCCAGAAATCACTGAAAACCCTCTACCTGCAAGTGCGCTACCAGAAAAATCAAATTTTTGATATTCAAATCCTCCTAATAATGACATAGAAACATTCTCAACTAAATTTGTATTCCATTGAAGTGTGTGTGTCTGCAAAGTAGATAATAATGTGTTATTTGCAATTGCTGCGAATCCTAAATCTTCAATGCCTTGAACATTAACATCTCCCCAAACATTCCCTCTGGTAGTACCGAAACCATAATTTAGACCTAAACGATACCGATACTGAAGATCTTTGGTTATATTGATATAAGGTGATAAATTAGCAAGAATTGTGGTTGTATTTGCATTTTCACTATGTGAAGCTAATAGATTTAGAGGGTTAATAGTCGTTGCTGCAATTTCCGCTCCACTCTTATTATTACTTCCAGTAGTAAATTTACCATCTGTCAATAGAGGGATTGTTGGATTCCATTGTAGCGCTTGGCCAATTAGATTACCTGTAAAACCTGCATTGGTAGATATTGGCGAAATACTTTCATTAGTATGTCCTAAAATTGTCAAAAAGTCAACACCTGCTTTGTCACCCCAGACTTTGAAATTAGAGTTTAATGAAGCAGTATATCTTTTTAGACCCGACTCTTTAACGATACCTTCTAAGTTTTGGTAACCAGCAGAAAGCCTATAACTCGCATTTTCTGTACCTGCTCCAACTGAAAAGTTGAATGATTGATTCATTGCTGTTCTTGTGATTTCATCAAAAGCATCAACAGATGACTTTCCGTCACCTTTAAGAGAACCATCTGCATTCAAACTTCCGTATCCTTTTAATGCTTCTCTATACTCATCTCCAGAAAGTACATCATACTTTTTCAATACAGATGACACACCAATGGATGTATTAAAATTTACTTGTGGTGCGCCTAATTTTGCTTTTTTAGTGGTAATCAAAATTACCCCATTAGAAGCTCTTGCACCATAAATCGCAGATGAAGAAGCGTCCTTAAGTACTTGGATATCCGCAATGTCAGCCGGATTGATAAAATTCAATGGGTTTGAATTAGCAATAGATCCGATGTCTGTGCTTAGAAGTCCTGCTTTTGCAGTTCTACCATCAAGAGGAACTCCATCAATCACATAAAGTGGATTAGCCCCTGCTCTAATTGAGTTGTTACCTCTGATTTTCACAGTTGTTTCACCTCCTGGTTGACCACTGTTGTTAGTAATATTAACACCAGGTACCCTTGACTGTAAAAGTTGATCAGCTGATGCAATTACACCTTGGTTGAAATCTTTTTCTTTCAAAGATGCGACTGAGCCTGTCAAATCCTTTTTTCTCACTGAACCGTAACCTACTACCACAACCTCATCAAGCAACTGACCAGCAGCCAATGAAACATTAACGGTAGAAGATGCACCGATAGTGACCTCTTGATCTACATAACCTGTGTAAGAAAAAACTAGTACGTCTCCTTCATTTGCTTTAAGAGCGTACGTACCATCGATATCAGTAATTGTTCCCGTTCCGGAACCCTTTACTAATACGTTTGCGCCGATTAGCGCGTCGCCGTTTGCGGCATCAGTTACAGTACCTGAGATCGTTTTCTGTGCGATCATGGAAGCTGTCATACCTACTACCAAAAACAACGAAATTGACCATTTCGTTAAAAATCTTTTCATGTGGCTTTGACGATTTTGTTAAAAATTAGTTAAAAAATTATGAACTTAGTGTAAAAAATACACTCCAAATAAAGGCCCAAACTTAGAAATAAAATCTGATATCAAGTGTTATATTCTAGAATTATTTTTTATTTATCCATTAAATAGTCCAAATAAAAAATATAAACATCTGTATATCAAACTTTTTCACGGTATTCTGCCTTCGAAACAATATTTAATTTGCGGGGCAAATTTATTAATATTTATTAACAATTCTATAACGTTTGTGACGAATATAACGCTGTGTCCAAAAAACTCGTGTTTTCGAATTTCTCTCATTTACATCCAATAATTCAGGTCCTTTTTACTAATATTTATGTAATCTTTTGTATCTTAAATTTCAGAAAAATTCATAATAAAATTAGGCTAAAAATGATATCATAAAATATATGACGCCAGAACCTTGATGTATTCAAAGTACCAAAATAAAATTTTGAAAGCTTCAAAGTCGATAAACCATATAAAAAAGTATTTCACAGTGAAATTTAAGATGGAATAATCAAAATTTTGAATTTAGAAATCGTTTGCACAAACGTTTGTTGTTGAATAATAATTTTCATAATTTTGCACTATGAATAGTATAGACATAAAACAGTTAGCAAAAATTCTCTCTTTAAATCCTTCCACCATCTCGAGAGCACTTTCTGATCATCCAGATATAAGCGCAAAGACTAAAGAAAGGGTAAAACAAGCTGCTGAAGAATTTAATTACATCCCAAATCTGCATGCCAAGTACTTTAGACAAAAAAATTCTGGCCTTATTGCACTTATTTTACCTGAGTTCAATATGTTTTTTACACACAAAATGATTGATGGCATTAATTCAGTCTTAGAAAATTCAGGATATTCAATCATTATTTTTATTTCAAACAATCAACTTAACAAAGAGATAGAAATCACGAGACATTGTATCAGCTGGCATGTAGACGGTGTGTTTTTATCTTTGTCAGAGCAAACAGAAAACTTAGATCACTTACAGCCAATAAAAAATGCAAACATCCCTGTAGTTCTATTAGATAAAGTCATATTTACAGATCAGTTTGTCACAGTCACTATAGATGATGCAAAGACTGCCCTAGAAGCAACCAAATATCTATTAAACCAAAGTAGAAAAAAAATCTTCGGGGTATTCGGTAATCCCAAGCTGGAAATTTCAAAAAGAAGGATAGAAGGATTTAAAACTGCTTTGTTGGCAGCAGGTCATCATTATAGTGAGCAAAACATTGTTTGTATTGAGAATCTTCAAAACATGGAAATTGAATTGCAAAAATCATTGTCACATTCTTATGATGGTATTTTTATAATGTCTGATGAACTACTGATACATGCTTACCATTTTATGATGAAACAAAGCTTTCTACCTGACAATATCAGCATGATAGCAATTAGTGATGGCGTAATTCCTCACCACTTATTCCCAAGGGTAAATCATATCCTCCATTCTGGCTTTGACTTGGGTAAAAAAGCAAGCGAAGTACTTTTGTCATATATTGCACATAAAGATAAAGAGATATCCCATTTCAAAATAGAAACACAAATTAAAGTATTCAATACGCCATCAGATTAAAATTAAGATAAACCGAATTTTTAAAAAAAGTTAGGTTTGTTCCAATATTTAAAGAAATCGCTTAATATTGTATTTTATTTGACAATTCTGAATATGTACTTACAACATGTAAAATGAGTTAAAATAAAAAAACATTTGTGACGACTCAAATAGTTGTTAGTCTTAAATCGTATCCATTAATGATTAATTAAAGATGGCTTTTTTTATTGTGGAGACAAATTTTATAAATCTAAATACTAAAACAAAATATTAAAATATGAAATGGGAAGGAAGAAGGAAAAGTGACAATTTCGAAGATAGACGAGGAATGGGCACTACAGGTAAAGTAGCTGCAGGTGGTGGAGTTATCGGTGTTTTGTTCCTATTGTTTCAGCTTTTTATGGGTGGAGACAATACACAAATCACCCAAGCTTTAGAAAGTCAACTGAATCAACAAACAACAAGTACGCCAGCACAAGAACTTACCGCAGAAGAAAAAGTAGTTGGAGACTTTGTCTCTACTGTTTTAGCATCTACAGAAGATACGTGGAATAAGTTATTCACAGCTAAAGGCATGACTTATCGTGAACCAAAGATGGTATTATTTAAAGATGTCATCCATTCAGCTTGTGGTGGTGCAAATAGCAATACAGGTCCGTTTTATTGTCCAGGAGATGAAACCCTGTATATGGATATGTCGTTTTTTAATACGCTTAGAGATAGATTTGGCGCTGAAGGCGGAGACTTTGCCATCGCATATGTCATCGCTCATGAAGTAGGACACCATGTACAACATCAATTAGGTGTATTAGATAAATCTCAAAATATGCGACGCCAATTGCGTGAAGCTCAAGCAAATAAAGTACAAGTGGCTACGGAACTTCAGGCTGATTTTTTCGCAGGTGTATGGGCACATTACGAACAAAAATACCTTGATGAAGGAGACGTCCAAGAAGCCATAAACGCAGCTGCTGCCGTAGGTGATGACAATATTCAGAATTCCACACAAGGCTATACAAGGCCTGAAACCTATACACACGGTACGTCACAACAAAGGATGGAGTGGTTCACTCGTGGATTCAAAACAGGAGACATTACGGTTGGAGATACATTTAAGGAAGAATTGAATTAAGGCTGAATTTGAAAGAATAAAAAAAAGCCTTGTTTCTTTTGGGATACAAGGCTTTTTTATTTGTGTTAATAGGCTGATACTACACTTTCGATACTAGTATCTTCAAACTCACATCTTCATTTATTTCTACCAATTCTCCACCTTCTGCATTTCCTAGTTCTATATTTACACCTAGAACTTCTGCTTTGATGTATTCGCCAAATTGAGTTACAGCAGATCGTATGATTTCGTGGTCTTCGATGGCTATCGTTATCTTATCCGTCACATTAAAGTCACTCGTCTTTCTGATATTCTGGATTCTGTTGACCAATTCTCTTGCGATACCTTCAGCAATCAAATCATCAGTAAGGCTGATATCCAAAGCTACTGTGATGTCTCTATCCACAGCAACTTGCCATCCTGGTATTTCGTCAAAACTGATTTCGATATCTTCTGTCGTTAAAACAAATTTTTCACCTTCTATCTCCAAGGTATAGGCATTGGTCTTTTCGAGTTGTGAGATCGCTTTTTGATCAAACTCAGCAATCATAGCTTGTCCAGCTTTCATGTGTTTACCCAAAATCTTACCCAAGGTTTTGAAATTTGCCTTCGCTTTTTTATTGATAAATCCTTCTGTGTCCGTGATATATTCGATCTCCTTGACATTTACTTCAGACAGAATAAGTTCTTTGACAGCATCGACTTGATTGATAAATAATGGGTCCAAAACTGGCAGTAAAATCTTAGTCAATGGCTGCCTGACACGCAATCCTTCTTTTTTTCTGATAGAAAGTACTAGGGAAGATATTCTCTGTGCATAATCCATTCGTTGTTCCAATGTCTTATCTATGGCACTAGTGTCTGATTGTGGGAAATCTGCCAAGTGTACAGATTCACGTGCTTCGAGACTAGTAGCATCGTTGAGATTTTTGTACAACCAATCTGAAAACATAGGACCAACAGGCGCCATCAATTTTGAAATCGTACTTAGACATTCATACAAAGTCTGGTAAGCAGCTATTTTGTCTTGACTGTATTCGCCTTTCCAGAAACGTCTTCTACAAAGTCGAACGTACCAATTACTAAGATGCTCGTCCACAAAAGTCATGATTTTTCTCGTAGCATTGGTCGGCTCGTAGTCGCTATATTCTGCATCTACTTCTTGGACCAACGAATTGAGTAAAGAGATAATCCATCTGTCTATTTCTTGCCTTTCGGCCAATGGAATTTTGTTTTCACTATAACTGAAGCCGTCGATATTAGCATACAAAGCAAAAAACGAGTATGTATTGAATAAGGTACCGAAAAATTTACGTCTTACTTCGTCTATACCATCCAAATCAAATTTCAGGTTGTCCCATGGTTGAGCATTGGATATCATATACCATCTTGTGGCATCTGCGCCATACTCTGCAATCGTCTCAAAAGGATCGATCACATTGCCTAGTCTTTTGGACATTTTGACCCCGTTTTTATCCAAAACAAGACCATTGGAAACGACATTTTTATAAGCAACTTTGCCAAAAACCATACTTGCGATGGCGTGTAAGGTAAAAAACCAACCACGCGTCTGATCTACACCTTCAGCAATAAAATCAGCTGGAAATGTCACACCTTTATCAATGAAGTCTCTGTTTTGCATTGGATAATGCCATTGTGCATAAGGCATCGCTCCAGAGTCAAACCAAACATCTATCAGGTCTAGTTCACGTTTCATTGCTACACCACTATCAGACACCAAGATAACCTCATCTATATATGGTCGGTGTAAATCTTTAGGAACAGACTGGTTTAGACCCAATTTCTGATTGGCCAAAGCTATTTCTTTACCTAAATCATCTATGGATGTGATACATTTTTCTTCTGTAGCATCATCTGTTCGCCAAATAGGCAATGGAATGCCCCAATATCTAGATCTAGAAAGATTCCAATCGTTGAGATTTTCTAGCCAATTGCCAAATCGTTTTTCGCCTGTATGTGCAGGTTTCCAATTGATGGTTTTGTTAAGCTCGATCATCTTGTCCTTCATAGCTGTCGAGCGGATAAACCAACTATCTAGTGGATAGTACAAAACAGGTTTATCGGTCCTCCAACAATGCGGATAATTGTGGACATATTTCTCGACTTTAAAAGCTTTGTTTTCTTCTTTCAGTTTGATGGCTATCTCTACATCTACTGATCTTTCTGGCGCTTCGCCATCCGCATAATATTCATTTTTGACGTATTTACCGCCTATTTCGGCTAGATCAGCCCTGAATTTACCACGTAAATCTACCAAAGGTACAGCATTACCATTTTCATCCAAGACCAATAATGGTGGTACTTCAGGACTAGCTTCTTTCGCCACTTTAGCATCATCTGCTCCGAATGTAGGTGCAGTGTGAACTACACCTGTACCATCTTCTGTGGTGACGAAATTTCCAGTGATGACTCTGAATGCATTTTCTGGATTTTGGTAAGGCAATGCATATGGTAACAATTGCTCATAACTGATGCCCACTAAGTCAGTTCCTATAAAATCCTTGACAATGAAATAAGGTATTTTTTTGTCTGAAGATTGGAATGATGCCAATTGCTCTTCAGATTCTACCGCAAAAAACTTACCTGCAAATTGTTTTTCAATTAATGCTTTCGCAAGAATGACATTTACTGGTTCGAAAGTGTATTGATTGTATGTTTTGACCAATGCATACGTGATTTTTGGTCCTACAGTAAGCGCTGTATTGGATGGTAAAGTCCAAGGTGTAGTCGTCCAAGCTAAGATGTGAATATCTCCAAGTCCTTGCAGAAAATCTGGAAGTGTCTCTGGCAATGTTTTGAACTGAGCCACGACGGTCGTATCTGTCACATCACGGTAACAACCAGGTTGGTTCAACTCATGTGAGCTCAATCCTGTACCTGCCGCCGGCGAATATGGTTGGATGGTGTAACCTTTGTACAAAAGATTTTTTTGATACAACTGTCCCAAAAGCCACCAAACAGATTCAATATATTCATTTTCGAAAGTAACATAAGGATGATCTAGATCTACCCAATAACCCATACGACGTGTGATATCATCCCATTGGTCTTTGTACTGCATGACCGTCTCCCGACATTTTGCATTATATTCATCTACAGATATTTTGGTACCGATATCTTCTTTGGTAATGCCAAGTTCTTTCTCTACACTGAGTTCTATAGGTAGTCCGTGCGTATCCCACCCACCTTTACGCTCCACACGTTTGCCTTTCATGGTTTGATACCGACAGAAAAGATCTTTTACGGCACGACCCATAACGTGGTGGATACCTGGTTTACCGTTGGCAGAAGGTGGACCTTCATAAAATACGAAGCTATTATCTACAGATTTTTGGTTGACACTTTTGTTAAAAATATCGTTTTCTTCCCAAAACTGACGGATGATTCGGTCTATTTCTGGAAGATTGAGTTGCTTAAGATCATCATTGTACTTTGCCATATTCACTACCCTTTGGACGATTCAGAATTTTTATAAACTAAAACTGAAATCGTCAATTTAAAAATGAGTGCAAAGGTAAGAATTTTTGTTAAAAGTTTTGTTGGTGGGAAATAAGAAAAAGAGTAGAAAGAGTTTATTGCGAATTTAGTATTCTTTTTCTAAAACATACAGCTTTCAACATAGTTTTGAAAGCTGTATGTTTTCTTCTTCAAAACAATGGCTATATCTTTGATATCCTCTATCAATGCTATAATGTAAATTTGGACCAAATTCCTTAAATTGCAAAGCTAAAATCAAATATTTTCTGTCATTCCTGTCAAAACCATCAAAACATGGTGGGAGCAATTCATCATTATTTTCAATTTCAATTGGTAGATTTTGTTGTGTGATTATATTTGAGTTATTAAAGTTCCTGTGAATCCATTTGTAAAATACAGTACCTAATTTCTGTTCTGTTCCTTTTCCACAGTGTTTGAAATATTCGTTTAGGATAACGAATGAAGTGTCATAGATAAAAAAGACATCATCTTTTCTCATAACTATTTCTTCAATTCTTTTAAGAAAACTTATGCTACTTTGCATACATTCTATAGATGCATCACCATGAAGACCATTTGCGATTGCAATAACATTAGAGTCAATAATATGGTAACTATTCATTTAAAAATCTATTAAAATGGTAACTCATCTTCATCCGTTTCTACTTGGGCTGGGTTCATTTTTCTTTTTAAAATGGCGTTTTGCATCTGATAAATTTCTTCCATTTCGTCTCCAAAAAAGTTTTCTGGCCAATTTGAAATTTCGCCGAAATCATCTACTTCTAATTCTTCCAAGACTGACTCTCCATCCACAAGATTGCAAAAATTAATTTTAATTTCTTTATCATCAATTTTTTCCTCAGCTATACGTCTTTGTATTCTTGTCAAAAGATGCTCACTATGTGACTCAATGACAAACTGAATATTTCTTGATAGCGCCGCATCAATTAATAAATCACCTAAGCCTGACTGCACTTTAGGATGTAAGTGAATTTCAGGTTGTTCGATAATAATCATTGACCCATGTGGCGCAAAATAACATAAAGCTATGATTGGCAATATTTGAGAAACACCAAAACCTACATCACAAATATCCACCCAATTTTTGGATCCTTTAGTTTTTATATTTACTTGGTATAATTGTTTTACCTCAGATATTGGCACAATCTGAAAATCGTCGGCCATGCCAAACTCTTTTAACCATTTACAAACAAGTTCTTCTAACGAACCAGAGAATTTAAAAAATTTGGAAGAATGTGAAATATTTTGTTTTATTGATGAAATTATGGCATCAAAAGTATTTTCACCTCTTATCCCAAAGTGGGAATGCCTTGAACCAGTCCATTTATACTCTCTTTTTGGATACTCTCTCAAAGGTCCAATATAGATAATTTTCTCAAAGAATCCTTTAAATTTGTAATCAAAACGCCACAATTCATCATTCCAAATTTTACTTTTAGTTGGATTAAACGGTATTTCAAAAAAATACCCAATTCTGTCGAGCGAAATTTGTGTTATTGTATCTTTTCTTTTATTACTTTGTTTTATGAGTTGAAGATCATATGTGTTAATTTTCTTTTCTATTACTGCAGATAAGTCGTCCTTAATTTTTTTCTGGATTAATCTTACCTCAATAATACCATTGCTATTTTTATTCAAAATTGCACTGAATAATAATCCTTGAAAACTTAAACCAAATGAAAAATCCTTTACATTTGATTCTCGATTTAAAATTTCATCATAATTTCCTAAATTGACATAACTTTTATCATCCCCAAAAAATAGAACCACCTTTTCATCCTTATTTTCAACAGTCTGTTTGAGCAAAAGTAATAATTGAATTATGCTAGATTTACCTGAGCTGTTTTGGCCAAAAAAAAGATTGATTTTGGTGAGATCAGTATTAAAGTTTTTCCAATTCTTAAAATTAGAAAAATTCAAATTAGATAATTGCATATTATATTTTATTGACTACAAAGGTAAGGATTTTTGTTAAAAGTTTTGTTGGTGGGTTGGGAGAAAATAGTGATAGACTAAATTCTTACTCTTCCCTATGATTATTAATGGTAATGTTTGGGATTAACGGCCAAATATCAACACCAAATTCTTCTTTGATGGCACGTAAATATCTAATCTGAGTTAAATTGTCTTCTATTAAATGGCTAAAAAACTCACCTTCACGTTCACCAAAGGCTTGTATTTCACTACGTTTCCTATTTATATACTTTTTCCTTTCATCGGCAAGAATAGGGTCATCCAATTTTAATAAGGAAATCAAATTTTGTGCTTCAATATCACTATTGTTTTTTGCCCTATAGTCACCATTATCATAAATTACTCTAGCTTCAAAATTATCATCAGTTGGATATATTAAAGGTTGAAACTGCTTCCATTTTGTTGATTTTTCACTATTCCATTGATGTTTTACTAAAAACCAATTTTCATATGCATCATCTTCGTTTCCTTTTAATGTGGGATTAAAATGCTCAATATCCATTGCATCTGCTCTACCTAAATATTCCTCTGTGTATGCACAAAAACCCTTTTGCTCTTCAAAAAGAATATTTGAAATAAGAGAGTTGTCACCTTTATTTTTATAAGATAACCCATCGCAAAGAATTTTTGAATTTTTGCTTTTGACTTGTTTTCTCACTTAAAAATTATAAATATTTCCAAATTTTGATGTTTCTACAAGTAACTCCCTTTTTTTAATGGGATCTTTTTCCGAAGCAACATTTTCCTTCATTTCAATGTACTTTTTATATGCAGCTTCACCGTACTGATTATAATAATTTACATCAAAATCATTTTTTAACATATCATTAGGATCATCACCTATTGGCGAACTACCTCTTCTCACTTTTACATCTCCATTATTATCAAAATACAAAATAAATCTTTCGTCAGGCTCAAAAGCTGCTGCAATAAATGGTGAATGTGTAGCAACAATAAATTGTGCTTTGGGCGCCAAATCTCGATAATAATCCATCAACCCAATTTGAATATCTGGATACAAAGATCTTTCTGGCTCATCTAGCATAATAATATTATTCTCTGTAGATAATGCAAATATAGGCAAGGCAGTCATCAATATTTGTTTGGTACCCGTACTAAGTGCATTAGCTGGAACGCCTTTTTCCTTACTTATTGGTTTTAGTACAATTAATGAAGATGTATCTTTGGTATCAACTTCAAGGTTAAATTTATTAAAAATGGGATTCAGACATTTTTGACTCAACTCATCTAATGGGCTAGGATTATTAGTTTTCCAATCCACAATTTTTTGGTATGCATCTTGAGATGTATCGCCACTACCTATATTTTTACTCACTACATTTAAAAACTCATTTTGATAAGATATAAATGGTTTAAAAATCGCATTCCAAACATCAATTTTGTCAAATTCCATAACAGGCTCATCGACATTACTCAATGTATTGATTTTTATTAAATCCTTATTAATGGAAGAAATACTAATAATCTCTTTATTTGGCTGAAGACTCCTTTCAAAGTTATGAAAGTTTTTACTATTTAGTATTTCTGATGAAAAGGAATATATTTTTGAATCATTGTTTTTGTTTTCAAAAAAATATTTACTCGATGTAAAGCCGCTACGATTTAAAGAATCATTGTACTCGGCTTGGACATAAGTACCATTTTCATAGATAGATATACTTTTTATCAACTCCAATATACTTGTCTTACCTGTTGCACTTTGCCCTATGAAACAAATCTTTTCTAATGTCTGCCCTTTTTTTTTCCCAGATTGATATGTAAAGTCAAAATCCAAATCTTTGAGATGTCTGTAATCACCAATTCGCAGATGTTTAAGCTTCATTTTACTTTATGTTTATTAGTTAACATTAACAAATTTCATACCTTGAATAAATTCATTACAAATCTAATAAGACAAAGGTAGGATTTTCTAGTGAATAAATCAAAAACAAACCATCTCACCCCTACACCTTCACATAGTTTTTATAATTAAAATCTAGGCCAAAATATTTATTTGCCCATTCTTTGCATCTGTCTTTAAAGCTGATTTTATTCTTAGAAAGGTCGTGGTCAAAGGTCCAATTAAGCCGTTCTATTCTATCCAACATAACCGCAGGATGTGTGCCATCGTACTTCGCTAGCCTATCAATTCCTGAATAATCAAATGCTTCGCGTTTCGGAACATTGGCTTCTACCCATTCATCACCATGCCACAACTTCTGAAAGGTTTCTTGTTTTGCTTGCATATTGGCTGGCGGCTTGACCCAACCATAATGATGGATGTATGCATCAATAGCTTTCACTCTCAACATTCTATCATCACCTATTCTGAATCCCTGAGCATCTCTAAAAGAATATACACTTTTATCATTCCTAACAATACGAATTTCGTTTTTATACCATCCAGATGATGTCGCCACATAATCATAAGATCCATAAAAGTGTCGATACTTAAATAATAAACCTTCTACCCTTTTGTCATCCTTATATTTTTGCATGTCATTCAAAATAGTAGTGTGGTATTTTTCATGAACAACTTCGTCACCTTGGATATAAAAACACCAATCAGCCTTATCACTTATAGCCTGAAAAGCTTTATCTGTCTCAACAGCCAAAACTCGACCACCTTCTCGCAAACTATCGTCCCATATCGTCTCAATAATCTTTATCTTAGGGTCACCGATGTTTTGAATGAGCTGCAAAGTAACATCATCAGACCGACCAACAGCCACAACAAACTCATCACAAAGTGGTAAAACGGAATGGATAGCCTCGATGATGGGATAGTCATATTTTATGGCATTGCGTATGAACGTAAATCCTGCTACTATCATTAATTGTCGTTAAAGTTTCTGAATCTTTTTATGATCAAACCAATCAATCTCCATATTTACAACAAAGATATGGGTGTATCCCATTTTTTCATTCAATTGTAAACAAATTTCTTTTGTCTCCATCAAAGATGCAGGGTAAAACAAAAGAAATTGTTATGAACCAGTAATTTTGGGACGAGACAGTGTAAAGTTTTTTAAGGATTATTTTTGCATAGTGTAAAGTTATTGTAGGATTATTTAATTAACCTGTGTAGCTATTTTAGGACGAGACACCGTCCTGCTTCTTCCCTATTTCCTCCATAGATACTCCGTACTTACTCCCTAGACGCTCCGTACATGCTCCGTACACGTTCCGTATGTAATCCCACTGAGTTCCCACCGAGTTCCCACTGAGTTCCCACCGAGTTCCCACGAGTTCCCACTGAGTTCCCACTAGATCCCACTAGCGTC
>Ga0075163_10003131_pt1 | contig 22307 bp, 16 predicted proteins | sample JI1023141ADNA_FD_71478 | JGI IMG/M metagenome (GOLD analysis project Ga0075163, IMG submission 71478) | Wastewater effluent complex algal communities from Wisconsin, to seasonally profile nutrient transformation and Carbon sequestration -... | ecosystem: Engineered > WWTP > Effluent > Algae... | reverse complement strand
GGGGCGCGCGCGCTGAGCGTGACCGTGGTCCCTGACTCGGGGACCGGCGAGCTCGCGGGCCTGTCGGGCCAGATGGACATCACGATCGTCGACGGCCAGCACCACTACCGCTTCGACTTCGAGCTGCCCGCGCTGCGGCCCTGACGCGCGATCCGGTGCGGTGCTGTCAACCGGGCGGGGCGCTCGCGGATCTGGGGTTCATGCGCACCTGCCTCGTCGTCGCTGCGGCGGTCGTCTGCGGTTGTGCTCATCCGCGTCCGGCGCCTCCGCCCCTGGCGCCGCCCGAGGCGCGGGTCGCGCGCGCGATGGCGGCCTGGGGCGAGGCGCTGCGCGCCGGTGACGCGGCGACGATCGCGCAGGCCGAGGATGGCGATGGGCGGCTCGCGCTGGCCTACGTGGGCGCCAAGGCCGCGGCGAGCCACGTCGACGGCGGCGCCGAGGCCGTCGAGATGACGGTGTTCGGCACGGTGCTCGCGGCGATGTTGTCGAGCTGGTGGCCGGGCATGTTCGGTGACGTGGCCAACACGGTGGTGCTCGCGGTGCCGCCCGGATCGCTGGCGCCGGCGCTGGCCGCGGCGGGCTTGCTCGAGCGACCGCCGCCCGGCGCGCCGGCGATGGTCTACGTCGCCGTGCCCTGGGATCAGACCGTGGGTCGGGTGCGCGAGGCGTCGCAGCGGCACCGTGCGGAGCTGCGCGCGCGGGCCGCGTGGACGTGTCGACCGACCGCGATCGAGCGCACGATCCTGTCGAGCGAGCCGAGCCTGCAGCGCGGCGCCGCCCTGTCGCAGCACATCTTCGCGAGCTGGCTCGCCCACGTCGACGCCGCCTGGCTGGTGCGGGCCGACTGCGCGGGGCGCCCCGGCGCGTTCATCGTCACCGGCCACGTCGTGGACGGCGTCGCGCACGATCGCGTGCTGGTCGCCGCGGTGACGCCGTGACCGCCTGCCGGCGGGTCACTCGAAGAAGACGGTGTCGAACGTGATCAGCTGCCAGCGCCGCGCGCGCCAGGCCAGCTCCCAGTACACCGTGGTGATCGCCACGCCGCCGATGACGCGGACCACGCCCGGGGCGATGCCGCCGTCGAGCGTCGGGCCGGCCGCGCCATCGTCGTCGTGGAAGATCCACGTGCACGGCAGATCGCGGGCGCGGCGGAAGGCGCGCGGGTCGGTGTCGGTCCCGGGGCCGGTCGGATACGCGCGGCGGCCGCCCAGCGCGGTCTCGCGGACGCCGACCGGGTACCGCGCGAGGCGCGCGAGCTGCTTGCGGTCGCAGCGGCGCAGCGCGCCGTCGAGCGTGGCGATCGCCGCCGGCAGCGCGGCCAGCGCGGCGTCGGGCACGCCGAAGACCAGCGCGCGATCGAGCAGCTGGAGGTGGATCTCGGCGAGGCAGGTGGTGCCGTTCGTCCGCGGGCCGGACGCGCGCGGGCCGATCCGGAACCGCAGGCTGCGCGTGGCGCCGGCCGGCAAGGTGATCGCCGCAGGTTCATCGGCCCACGGATCGAAGGCGAGGGTGGTCGCGCCCGCGTCGCTGGTCACCGTCAGCGTGAGCGGCGCCCGCGGCTCGTCGCCGGGGCCGCCCGGCTCGGCGCCGTGGACCTCGAGCGCCTGCACGTCGACCGGCTCGGCGAAGCGGACCTCCAGCTCGCCGCCGGTGCCATCGTCGGCGACCGCCTGACACCACGCCGTGCCGACGTCGGCGTCGAACGCGCGCCACGCGGCGTGCGCGTCCCCGCGCCCGAGGGTCGACGAGGCCGCGAGCGTGGCGCTCACCGGGCGCGGGCCGGCGGTCGCGTCGGTCGCGACGATCAGCGCGAGGCTGCCGACGATGGCTGGCGCGGTGCGCACCCGGGCGAGCATGCGCGATGCGTCGCCGTCGCCGCGCGATCGCTCAGCGCGCACCGTGGGCGGCGACCTCGGCGGACGTCGCGGCCCGGTACGTCGAGTACGGGTACCACCAGCCGTCTTGCCAGTCCCAGTCATCGGGCATGTACGGGCTGCTGCCGTACTCGGGGAAGAGGCGCAGCTCGGCCAGCGGCGTGTCGGGGAGCGCCGCGACCCACTGCTTGTCGTCGGCGGTCGTCGGCGCCGGGTTGGGCCGCACCACGTAGAGCTCGTAGAGGTTGCCGACACCGACGGGGCCCAGCTCGACGAGCAGGCGGCCGAGACGCTCGCCGGCGTAGGTCGAGCGCGGCGCGGTGGCGGGGCGCCACGTCGTGTGGGCTGCGTCGAGCAGGACCGCCCCGCCGACGCCGGCCCAGACCGTGGCGAGCAACGGCGCGGCCTCGGCGGCGACGCCGTCGCCGCGCGTGATCCGGCACGCGAGCTTGCCGTCCTCGGCGACGAACAGCGCGTCGAGCAGTGCCGCGGGGAGATCGGACGAGGCGGGCATGGGGCGTGGACGCGGCGGTCCGACGCGCGCCATCGTACCGCCGATGCCGGCGCCGCAGCGGGGCGCTGCCTTGCCCCCGCGGGTCGGTCGTCGGCGAGTCATGTCAGGGCCTTGCGTGACGCACGCGGATTCGCAAGCAACCGCGGCGCCGCGTGGTCGATAGCCGCGCCATGAATGACCTGCACCGGTACGAGTTCGCGCAGCCCCGGATGTCCTTGGCGCGACGGCGCGTCTACGTCGGCGCGATCGCGTTGATCGGGGGCCTGCTCGCGACCACGATCGGCATGGCGCTCGGTTCCGACGGCGAGACCGTGATGCTCGTGGGCGTGGTGGCGGCCTTCCTGGGCGCGGTGCGTCTGCTGCGCGGGCTGCTCGGCGTGTCCTACGACGACTGACGCACGTCGAGGCCGGCGTGGCGCCAGGCGTCCGCGAGGTGCTGGCGCCAGTCGGCGCCGAGCACGGCGGCGTGCGCGACGATGAGGCGATCTGCTGGGCGGTCGAGCATGGCGCGGATGGCGCGCGCGATCGCGGGCTTGTCGACGAGGTGCTTGCGGACGTCGGGCGGGATCCGCACGCGCTGAAAGCAGCCCATGGCGCGGGCGGCCCAGCGCCACGTCCAGTGATCGTCGCGATCGGCGGAGAGCACCAGGTCGGCGCCGAGCAAGGTGCGCGTCGGCCGGTGGTACAGCACCGTCTCGTCGAGGAATGGCACGCCCGCGAGCGGCAAGGCCTCGAGCTCGGGGAGCTGCGCGCCGAGCTCGGCGCCGCGCAGGTCGAGGTGGACCGCGAGGGCCGGCTGCTTGGCGCGCACCGACGCGGGGCCCACGATCTGCGCGTCGGGGAACGCGGCGGCCGCCGCCGGTGCGCCGAGGTGGTGGAAGGCGTTGGGGACCACCAGCCAGCGCACCGGCCCGAGCGCCCGCAGCTCGGCGACGCCCGCCGCCGTCGGCGGCGCGGGGCTGTGGATCAGCAGCCCGCCGTCGTCGAGTCGGACGACCGTCGTGCGCGCGCGCAGCCGCACGCCGCTGAACCAGACCGGACGCTCGGAGGCCCAGATCCGCTCCGGCACGATCGACGTGAGCATGGGTTCGCCCGCGGCCATCGCGCTCCGATGCCAGCGGCCCGCAGGCCGTTGCACCGGCCGATCCGGGTCGCAGCGTATCGGAATGTCGCGATTCGTCGGATTGCGCGATGGCTGACGATCCGGGTCGCAGCGAATCGGAAGATCGGGATCTGCCGGAATGCGCGTTTGCCTGGGCGGGGCGGTCACCGACGCGCGGCGGCGTCGACGGCGGCGCGCAGCTGCGCGGCGTCGAGCGGCTTGGTCAGCACGGGGGCGCGGCGCGCGGCGACGAAGGCGGCGGCGTCGGCGGTGAAGGCGCCGCCGGTGACGAAGATCATCCGCGCGGCGAGGTCGGGCGCGGCAGCGCAGAGCTGCGCGTGCAGCTCCATGCCGGTGAGCTCGGGCATCATGAGGTCGCAGACGATCGCGTCGAAGCTGGCGCTGCGGCACACGGTGAGCGCAGCCTGCCCCGAGGTGACGATCTCGACGACGCGGGGCGCGAGCAGCTTCGCCAGGCTGCGCGCGACGACCGGCTCGTCGTCGACGATCAGCACCCGCGTCGCCGCGAGCGACGGGGCGGTGCGGCGGTCGGACGGTGCTGGCGGCGCGGTGGATGGCGGCGGCGCGGTGGATGGCGGCGGCGTGGGCGATCCGGACGGCCCCGGCGACCCGGGCAGCGCCGCCGGCGCGGGCGCGGCGGGGCGCGCGGCGGCGCGCAGGTGGACGGCGAAGGTCGAGCCGTGGCCCGGCTCGCTCGTGACCTCGATGCGACCACCCAGCGCGGCGACGATGCCGAGGCTGACCGACAGGCCGAGCCCGGTGCCCTGGCCGACGTCCTTGGAGGTGAAGAACGGATCGAAGATCCGATCGCGGACCGCCGCGGTCATGCCGACGCCGGAGTCGCTGATGCGCACCACGACGCCGCCGCCGTCGTCGGGGGCCGCCGCGACGACGACCTGGTGCGCGTCGGCGTGGCCGTCGGGCAAGGCGTCGGCGGCGTTGAGCAAGAGGTTGAGGAACACCTGCCCGAGCCGAACCTCGTTGCCAGCGACCAGCGGCAGCTGCGCGGCGTAGCGTCGCTCGACGCGCGCGCGGTGGCGCAGCCGGTTGCCGGCGATCGCGAGGCTGCCGTCGAGGATGGCGCGCACGTCGACCGCGCGGGTCTCGTCGCCAGGGTCGCGTACGAGCGTCATCAGGTCGCGCACGATCGTCCGGATGCGCTCACCGCCGCTGGTGATATCGGCGAGCAGCGCGCGCGCCTCGGCGACGTCGAGCGCGTCGCCGTCGAGCATCTCGCGCAGGAGCTCGGCGTTGTTGACGACGAAGGTGAGCGGGTTGTTGATCTCGTGGGCGGTGCCCGCGGCGAGCGTGCCCATCGCCGCCAGCCGGTCGGCGCGCAGCAGCTGACCGCGCAGCTCCTTCTGCGCGGTCACGTCGCGTCCCAGCACGACGCGCCGATCGCCGGCCCCGGCGATCACGCGCAGCTCGACCTCGGCGGAGGTGCCGTCGGGGCGGTTGACCCGGACCTCGACCGGGCCGGGGCGCTCGCCGCTCAAGAGCGGGCCGAGCGACGCCTGATCGGCCGGGGCGATCCGCGCGCCCATCGCCGTCCGCACGGATCGCCCGATCACGTCGGTGGCCGGCTGGCACAGCGCGACGTAGGCGCGGTTGACGTCGACGACGACCTCGTCGGCCAGCACGACCACGGCCTCCGAGGAAGCGTCGGCCAGCGTCCGATAGCGCTCCTCGCCGCGGCGCACCTCATCGAGCGCGTGGGCCAGCGCCGCGGTGCGCTCGGCGACCTGGCGGCTCAGCTCGCGCTGTAGCTCGTCGGCGTTGCGCTGCACGAACACGGTCGCGAAACCGGCCAGCGCACCGAGGCCGTACTCGAAGAGGTGGACGCTCGACACGACGCCGGCGCTGAGCAGCGTGTCGTTGACGCCGGTGGTGAGCAGGAGCAGCGCGCCGATCCGGAACGTCCACCGGGTCGAGGTCGGCTCCGGCGGCAGCCGACGCAGGCGCACCACGACGGGGATCGCGCTGACGACGAAGAACACCGCGAGCAGCGCCGGCTGCTGATGGCGCGGCGCGAAGAACTGCCCGCCCAGCGCGTCCGTGCGCTGGACGATGTCGGCCGGGACGATCCATGAGGTCGCGAGCGTCGCGATGACCAGCGCGATGGCGGCGGCGGCGACCGCCGCGAGCGTGCGGCTGGCGCGCGGGTAGGCGAGGATCGACTCGATCGCGCCGATCGCGAGCGGCAAGATCACGAGGCCCGCCGCGTACTGGACCCGGATCGCCACGACCGCGACCTCCGGCGCCGAGGTGGCGCGGTGGATGAGCCGGGCCGCCAGGAAGCCGATCGCCAAGGTCATCAGCGCGAGCCACCACGGGCTCGGCCGCACCTGCGCTCGGCGGTGGCCCAGCAGCGACGCCGCGAGCTGGAAGACCAACGCGCCGCCCATCGCGATCAGCGGCACGAGGGCCGGCTGCAGGCTCAGGGTGGACCACACCGGACGTGAGTCGACCATGATCGCGGCGCGGGCAGGGGTGGCGCGCTGCGGTCGACGGTCGCGGTCGACCGTAGCGAAGTCCGGAGGTTCGGCGACGAGCCCGCCGAACCTCAGTCCCAGTCGTGGTGGTGCGACGGGTGGTACGGCTCGCTGACGTGTGCGTGGATCGCCCACGCCACGAGCAGGCCGAACGCGATGCTCCCGACGGCGATCGCGTTGGCGATCCAGCGGCGCGGTCGAGCGAGGGGCCCGCCGCGCGGACCGGCGATGACGCGGTGGAGGCCGACCACGAGCGCCGGCCAGCCGACGCCGATCAGCACCTGGGCGATGATGCGGATCACCAGCGGGTAGCGCGCGCCGACCGCCGGGGTGAACGCGCCGAGCAACAGCAGCGCCACGATCAGCAGCACCACCGCGATCAGCAGCAACCGCCCGGCGCGCGGTCGGGCGGCGGTCGGCGGCGGTAGGTGGGCCATGCGCGATGGTATCGCGTCCGCGCCACCGGGCCGCCGGCGCGTCGCGCTGGTACAACGCTGCCGATGGACCCCCGGCTCAACTTCGTCACCTTGGTGGTCACCGATCTGGCCCGCGCGCGGCGCTTCTACGTCGAGCGGCTGGGCTGGCCGGCGGCGCTCGACGCCGACGAGGTGGTCATGATCAAGATCGGCCCGAAGCTGATCCTGTCGCTGTGGGCCGAGGCGGCGGCGCACGCCGAGATCGGCGCGGTGACCCGCGGCGGGACGCTGCCGTTCACGCTGGCGCACAACGTGGCGACGGCGGCCGCGGTCGACGCGGTGCTGGCGGCGGCTGACGCCGCGGGCGCGACCGTGCACGCCGCGGTCCGGCGCGACTGGGGCGGCTACAGCGGCTACTTCACCGATCCCGACGGCTTTCGCTGGGAGGTCGCGCACAACCCATTCCCGATCGGCGGCGAGCTGCTGCCCTGAGCGGCGGCGCGCGGACACATCAGCGCGCGCAGGCGTCGACCTCGGCCATCGAGCGGGCGGCGAGCACGCACCGGCGCTGCGTGGCGTCGGGATCCGCCTCGCACCGCTGGATCAGCACCGCGCGCTGGTTGTCGACGCGCGCGGTCGTGATGCCGTTGCGATCTTCGGCCGCGGTCAGCGCGCGCATGTGATCGACGGCCGCCGCACACTCGCCCGCCGGGCGACCCCGCCACCGCATCATCCCTGCGGTCCCCGCGGCCGCCAGCAGCACGGCGAGCAGCGCGAACCCGCCGCCCAGCCGCATGTGACCGTGCTGCAGCGCTTGCCACAGGCTCGCCACGCCGAGCAGCACCATCGCGATCGCGACACCGAACGCCGCGACGCTGCCCCACGCGCGCCCATCCTGCGGCGACGCCGGCAGCCCCTCGGTCACGCCGCGATAGATCACCACGGCACCCCACGCGACCGCTAACACCACGAGCAACTTCCTCATACCAGACCTCCGCCGCCGACTCTCGCACAGCCGCGGCGGCGCGTCATCGCGCGACGGCAGCGACGCGCGGCGCGGCCGGGCGCCCGTGATCCGGGTCGCAGCGAATCGGATCATGGATCGCAGCGAGGCCGGTTCGCCGCGGTCACGGCGAGGCACGACGCGGCAACGCGCGGCACCACGGGCGATCGGGCGCCAGACGCTGTCACGCGGCGCGGGTGATTGGCTCTTGGGGCGTGTAACCGGACACCGTCCGAAACAAGGAAATGCCCATGTCGCTCCGCGTCGCCTCGCTTCGTTCGATCGCCTCCTCCACCGTCCTCGCCGTCGCCGCGTCCACGCTGACCGGATGCACCGAGCCCGCGCTCGAGCCCACCACCACCACGGCGGCCGACGATCTGACCCTGACCGCCACGCCGGATCTCACCGTGCTCGCGCCGACTCCGTGGGTCGCACGTCACGGCATGACCGCCGCCGCGTACCAGGCCGAGTTCGACCAGTGGGTCGGGCAGGGCTACCGGCTGACCGACGTCAGCGGCTACAACGTCAATGGCACGGTCCGCTACGCCGCGCTGTGGGAGAAGAAGGCTGGGCCGGAGTGGGTCGCGCGCCACGGCATGTCTTCGGCCGACTACCAGAGCTACTACAACACCTACGCCAGCCAGGGCTATCGGCTGACGCTCGTCGACGGCTACGAGTCGGGCGGCCAGGCGCGCTACGCCGCGATCTGGGAGAAGACCACCGGCCCGGCGCTGGTCGCGCGCCACGGCCTGACCAGCGCGCAGTACCAGGCGCAGTACGATCAATGGGTCGGGCAGGGCTACCGGCTGTCGCTCGTCGAGGGCTACGGCGTCGGCGGCACCGACTACTACGCCGCGATCTGGGAGAAGACCACCGGCCCGGCGCTGGTCGCGCGCCACGGCATGACCGCCGCCACGTACCAGAGCAACTTCGACACCTTCGTCGGGCAGGGCTACCGCCTGACCCACGTCAGCGCCTACCAGGTCGCCGGCGCCGACCGCTACGCGGCGATCTGGGAGAAGGTCAGCGGCGGGGCGTCGGTGGCACGTCACCGGCTGACCGCGCGCGACTACCAGCACGCGGTCATCGATCGCCAGCTGCAGGGCTATCGGCTGAAGGACATCGACGGCTACGCGCTGTCGCTGGCAGATCGCTACGCGGCGATCTGGGAGGCCGAGCCGACCTCGGTGACCGGCGACTACTGCCGCAACGGCCAGTGCTTCGACCTCGGCGTGCTCGCCGCCGAGCTCGAGGACGCGATCGACCCGACGATGGCGAAGTGGGGCTTCGAGGTGCGGCGCGGCCGGACCGTCATCCAGCGCGCCGATGGACCGGGCCGCACCGCGGCCGACCTGCCGATGACCGACTTCGGCGTCCACGATCGGTTCAACCCGGCCAGCGTGTCGAAGTCGATCACGTCGGTGGCGCTGCTCCAGCTCCTCGACGCGAAGGCCATCGACATCGACACCCCGATCTGGACCTACCTGCCGTCGCACTGGGCGATCCCGGCCAACAACAAGACGATCACGTTCGCCGAGATCCTCAACCACACCAGCGGGCTGCGCAACGACGACGCCGGCGGCGGCTACAAGTACGCCAACATGGAGACGTTGATGGAGCACCAGATCGCGCTGGCCGACAAGGTGTACGAGTACGCCAACGTCAACACCGCGCTGGCGCGCGTGCTGGTGGCGAGCCTCGACGGCTACACCGCCTGGGTGGCCGACCCCGACGGCAGCGCCGCCCGGTTCATCACCTACGTCAACCGCGAGATCTTCGCGCCGCTGGGCATCTACGACGTCGCGTACAAGGCGACCGGCGACGCGCCGACGCTGTTCTACCCGAACCCGCCGGGCACGGCCAACGGCACCGCCTACGGCGACTGGTCGCTCCAGCCGGGCAGCGCCGGCGCGCACGTCTCGCTCCACGAGCTGACGGTGTTCGCGGCGGCGACGTTCAAGGGCCTGCTGCTGCCGAGCTCGAAGATCGCCGAGATCAAGACCCACGAGCTGGGCTTCGCCGACTACGGCACCTACGCCGACGGCACCAAGTGCTACGGCAAGGGCGGCTACTTCCCCGGCAGCTGGAACGGCGGCGCCGAGCTGTCGACCGTCCTCATCTACTGCGACAACGGCGTGGCCGCCGCGGTGATGGTCAACGGCGAGATGAGCGCCGGTGCCCGCTTCAAGAGCGCGATGACCGCGGCGTTCGCGCCGCAGTAGCGCGTGGCGGCGCGGCGCGGCCCGACGGTCAGATCCCGCTGGTGGGTCTCTGACGTAGCTGTGAAAGCGCCGCGCCTTTGGGGCGGCCACCTCGGCCAGGCCTGGGTACCGCGACCGCGCCCCGCCGGCCCGACCCTACTCGGGTTCGCTACAACCAGAGACACAGGACTCTACGCAGAACCACTTGCACTGGCCGGCGCCCCACCCGCGTTCACAAGATGATGAGGAACCCGTAGCGGCCAAGGCCGACGAGGACATGGTTGTGGCGAGGATGGCGAGACCCCAATGATGGATGGGCATGGCGGTCCGCTGTTGCAGCGGACGTACCACTGAGCGACGTCGGCAACCCTGCGAGCTATCGCGACCAACGTAGGCCATGAATGGCGATCCATGAGCGGTGCGCTTGATTCTCAGCGGGTCACGAGCGTCGAACCTCAAGGCCGCCCGGCCCGCCACTTGCGGAAGCGGCGGGTCATGCCGCCCTTGTCAGATCGTCGTGGCGATGGCTGGGCCGCGATCCCCAGAGACCGGAACGTCGACAGGAGAGCTGGCTGCGCGCCACGCCGCGCACACAGCTCGGGAGAACGCTGGCGGCGACGACGTCGAGCGACTGACCTGTCGCATCACCGCAGCCGGCGCCACAGCTCGGCGAGGCCGGCGAGCAAGGCGGCGGGGGGCTGGCCCTTGATCGCGAGGCCGCAGGTCATGATCAGGTCGACGCGCCAGGCGGCGAGGAGGTGCCAGGTCTGGGGCCACTCGGGAACGGTCGGATCGTGGCGCACCAGCAGGGCGGCGGGCCAGCTGCTGCCGCGGGCGCGCGGGTGCGCGAGCGGTGCCCGCCACGCCACCTCGTAGGCAGGGGGCGATGCGGCGATTGCGTCGACACAGCGATCGAGTGGTGGTGCGGAGGCGGCGAACGTCAGCAGTCGCGCGAATATCGTGGCGTGCGGCGGCGCGGTCCACGCGGCGCCGCTGCCGATGGCGGTGCGCGCCCATGTCGCCGGGACGCTCACCACCACGCCGTCGACGTCGTGATCGATCCAGCGGCCGCTGCTCGGCGGCGCTGGGTCGAGACCCTGGCTCGCGAGTGCGCGCAGCCGGTCTCGACGGAAGCCCGCCACCGGACCCAGGAGCTCGGGGACGATCGGCCTGGCGCCGGGCCCGCCGGGCACGGCATCGTGGATCGCATCGAGGGCCGTGCGCACGACGGCGGCCGGCTCGCTGATCGCCTTCGGCGTGGGAGCCGGCCCGGGTGGGGGGGCGCCGAGGAACGTGGGCTCGCGGGGAGGCTTGTCGGTCATGCCGATGCGAAGAGCAAGGCTCGGGCCGACGCGGCCCGCCGCTTGCACTAGCGGCGGGGCATGGCGGCTTCTATCCCCTCGGCGTGGCGTGTAGATTCGCGGATGATGGCTGGGCCGCGACCGCTGGAGACGGGGACGTCGACGATGGCGTCGGCGGGGCTCGAGGAGCGGCGCGAGGAGCAGCGGGTGCTGGTGGTGCTGCGGCACGGGGCGATCGAGGAGCGGGCGCTGCCGCCGGTCGGGACGCTGACGATCGGGCGCGACGACGCGGCCGACGTCACCATCGGCGACCGGTCGGTGTCGCGGCACCACGCGACGCTGCGCATCGACGCCGACGGCGTGGTGACGATCGCCGATGAGGGCAGCCGCAACGGGACGACGGTGGGTGGGCGGCGGGTCGGGCGTGAGCCGGTGGTCGTCGCCGAGCGCGAGACGCTGGTGTTCGGCGACGTCGCCTGCCACCTGATGACGACGCGGCGGTCGGCGTTCCGATCGGATCTGCGGCTCGAGCCCGCCGAGTTCGACCGCCGGCTGGCCCACGAGGGCGAGCGCGCGCTGCGCTACGAGCACAGCGTCAGCGTCCTGGCCATCCGCTTCGCCCCCGGCGACGCCGAGGTGCTGGGGCGCGCGCTGCGCGCGGTGTCAGGCAACCTGACCGACCTCGACCTGTACGTCGCGCGCGACGCCGAGGCCGTCGACGTGATGCTGGTCGAGACCGACCGCGCCGAGGCCCGGGTCGAGGCCGAGCGCCTGGCCGCCGCGCTGGCCGACGTGCACCCGGCGCGCATCGGCGTGGCGACGTTCCCCGGCGATTCGCCGTCGCCGGCGCTCTTGGGCGCCGCCGCCGATCTGGCCGCGCGCGGCGCCGCCGGCCCCGGCGTGCACTCCGCCACCGACGCGGTCCGGGTGCTGCGCTTCGGCGAGCGCGAGGTGATCGTGGCGGATCGCGCGATGCACCGCGTGTTCGGGCTGATCGAGCGGGTCGCGCCGACCGCGCTGAGCGTGCTGTTCACCGGCGAGACCGGCACCGGCAAGGAGGTCGCGGCCACCGCGCTGCACGCGCTGGGGCCGCGCAAGCGCGCGCCGCTGGTCAGCCTCAACTGCGCGGCGTTGCCCGAGCAGCTGCTCGAGAGCGAGCTGTTCGGCCACGAGCGCGGCGCGTTCTCGGGCGCGGTGGTGGCCAAGCCCGGGCTGTTCGAGCAGGCCGCCGGTGGCACGCTGTTCCTCGACGAGATCGGCGAGATGAGCCCGCCCTTGCAGGCCAAGCTCCTGCGGGTGCTCGAGACCAAGCGGCTGCGCCGGGTGGGCGGCGTCGACGAGCGCGCGGTCGACGTGCGCGTGGTGTCGGCCACCCACCGCGACCTCGATCGCGAGGTGGCCACCGGCGGCTTCCGCGCCGATCTGCTTTACCGCCTGCGCGGCATGCAGATCGAGCTGCCGCCGCTGCGCGCGCGCCCGCACGAGATCCCGATCCTCGCGGCGCGCTTCGTCGCCGAGACGCTGCGCGCGGCGGGCCGCGACGTGCTGCCGATCGCCGACGACGCCCAGGCGGCGCTGCGCGCGTATCGGTGGCCCGGCAACGTGCGCGAGCTGCGCCACGCGCTGACCAGCGCCGCGGTGCTGGCTGAGGGCGCGGCGATCACCGCGGCCGATCTGCCCGAGACGGTCCGCGCCGGCGGCGGCTCGTCGCCGGCGTTGCGGGTGGCGGCGGCCGGCGACGACGGCCTCGCGCTCGACGAGGCGGTGCGGGCCTACGAGCGCGATCGCATCGAGCGGGCGATGGCCGCGGCGAGCGGCAACCAGACCCAGGCGGCGAAGCTGCTCGGCGTCCCGCGCAAGACGCTGGTGTCGAAGCTGAAGATCCTCGGGCTGCGGTGATGCGTCGTGCCGCGTAGGCGCGGCGCGCGTGAGGTGGCGCGCGGCGATCCGCGCGCCCGCGGTTCACAGCATCGGACCGCCGTACGGCGCCGCGCCCATCACCGTTGGGTCCCAGCTCGTGAACACCTGCACCGGATAGTCGAACGCCGGGCCGCCGGCGGGATCGGCGCACGTCGTCGGGTAGCGCTGCGCGGTTGCGCCCGCGTAGCCGCAGGTCGCGCCGCTGTACAGCGTGCGCGCGCTGTAGTGGTTGCAGGCGGCGAGGCCGCTGGGGCACACCCGCTGCGACTCGTCGGGCGCGTTGGCCGCGTGGCCACCGATGATCACCTCGGCGCGGCCGGCGAACAGGTTCCCGGCGGCGGCGAGCTCCTGGTACGCGTACGCGGCGGGGCAGTCGGCGGTGAACTCGGTCTTGATGCAGATCTCGACGGCGTTGGCGTAGTAGTCGACGTTGACCGCCATGCCGCCGGTGATGATCGACTGCACGCGATCGTTCCACGGCAGCGTGAGCGCCGAGCGGGCGAGCCCGAACGCGCCGGCGGTGACGCTGCCCGTCCTGGGGTTGGACACGAGGTCGCCCTTGCCGGCGGCGACGCGGATGATGTAGCGGAGGAGATCGCTGCGCACCGGATCGGTGCCGACCCAGGCGATCCACTCCGGCGCGAGGGCGCACGAGGTGCTCGTGGCGGGCGGGGTGCCGGGCGCACACAGCGGGCGGATCGCGCCGCCGGGGAGCGTCAGGCCCGCCGGCCCGAGCGCGGTGGGCGCGAGCTGCAGCGGCGCCTGCTGCCAGCTCCCGGGTGGCAGCCCGTTGTCGTCGCAGGTCGTGCACTTCGTCGCGGCCTGGTCGGCGGCGCCGAGCGCGGGCTCATCGGGGGTGTCGACGCAGGCGGCCAGCGAGAACACAGCGGCGAGGGGGACGACACGGGTGAGCATCGACAGAGTCCTCCGTTGTAGGGGAGCGTACACGAGCTGCGATCACCAATGCACAGAGCGATCCACCCCGCCGGGGTGGTCGGCGAACGGCGCGCCGGCCGGAACCGTGCCTGATACATGAGCGGTGGCGTCGCGCCGGACCGCGAGGTGCTCAGATCGCAGCACCCCTGCTCAGAGTTCAGCGCCCCGGGGCGCGCAGCGGCGCGCTCGTCAGCGGCACGATCCGCAGCGCGCCGGCCTTCTCGGTGACCGCGAGCCAGGCACCCGTGGCGTCGCTGGCGGCGCCGAGCACCGGCGTCAAGGTCGGGACCAGCGCGGTCGCGCCATCGTCGGGGCGCCACAGCCGGACGCCGTTGCCGCCGCGGCTCCAGCTCGCGAGGCGATCGGGCGCGGCGTCGTCGACGCCGTGGACCCAGCGCGGGTGACCGGCGGCGAGCGTGCGCCGCTGGCCATCGCGCGGCTGCCAGCCGTAGATCGCGCCGTCGGCGCCGCCGGCGTAGAGCCACTCGCCGCGCGCGGTGAGCGACAGGATCACAGCGCCGAGATCGACGCGCGCGAGCTCGGCGCCACGCGCGTCGAACACCGCCACGCGTCCGTCGACGCTCGCCACCGCGAGGCCGCCGTCGGGGCGGGGCGCGGCCAGCGCGGGCGTCGCGCCGAAGCGCGCCTCGATCGGCGTCGCCGTCGGGCCGATCGCGAGGGCGCGCACGCGATCGCGCGTCGCGACCCACAGCCGATCGCCCACCGGCACGACGAACTCGATCGCGTCGGGCGCGTGAGCCGCGCGGGCGCCATCGGCGACGCGCCAGGCGACGGCGCCGTCGGCCCACAGCGCGGCGACCGAGGCGCCGGGCGGATCGACGACGAGACGGACCGGCGCAGCGATGGCTTGATCGATCGCGAGCGCGCCGCGGCGCCAGACCCGGAGCTGCGCGTCGGACGCCGCGGCGATCACGCCGCACGCGCGATCCGCCGCCACCAGGCGCGGGCGGCCCTCGACGCGGCCGACCGGCGTGACGGCGCCGGTTGGATCGACGGTGACCACGGCGCCGTCGGCGCGCACGACCACCCAGCCGGCGCCGCACGCGGCGGGCGCGGTCGCGGCGTCGTCGAGCGGCGCGGTGCGCGGCGCCGGCAAGCGCCAGAACCGCAGCTCGCCCAGGCGGTCGCCCGACGCCAGGCGATCGCCGGCCACCGCGGCCAGGGCCATGACGCGATCGCGGTGCCCGTCGAGCCGCGCGCGATCGCCGGAGCGCTCGAGCACGATTGCCGGGCCGTCGCCGTAGGCGCGCCAGCCGTCGGTGGCCCACGCCAGGCCGCCGATCGCGGACTCCAGCGCCAGCGTCTCGACGCCAGCGGCGGTCCAGCGGAAGCGGCGCGCCGGCGCGGTGGCCAGCGCGATCACGCCGGTGGCGTCGACGGCGACCTGCTGGAGCGGCGCGCCCAGATCGCGGGCGGCGCCGGGCGCCCCGTCGGCCGCACGCCAGCGCCGGGCCCAGCCGTCGGCGCCGACGGTGACCAGCTCGTCGCCGTCGATGGCCAGGTCGGTGTCGCCGCTGCCGTGGGCCGCGACGCGCCAGCGGACGCCGCTCGCGCCGGTGCGCGCGACGTCGCCATCGTCACCCACGCTCGCGACGTCGCCGTCGAGCACGGCCAGCGCCAGCACCGCGCCGCGGTGGACCGGCTGCGCGATTGGGGCGCCGCCGCGCCGCCAGCGGACGATCGCGCCGGCGGCGGTGCCGATCGCGACCTCGTCGCCGTCGACGAAGCGGGCGGTCGTGGCCACCGCCGGCAGCGTCACCGCGACCACACCGTCGGGGCGCCACCAGTGCACCTGGCGATCGTCGCTGCCGACGACGACCTGATCGCCGCGCGGCCCGATGGCGATGGCGGTGCCCGGCGCGCCGAGCGCGAGGCGCCAGCGCGGGTGGCCGTCGGCGTCCCACAGCCCGACGTCGCCGCCGGCCGACACCGCGGCGACGCCATCGCCGGCGCTGGCGACGCGCACGATCCAGCCGCGCAGCTGCACCCGCGCGGTCGCCACGCCGCGCGCGGTGGCCGCGGTCGCCACCGCCAGCGCGCGGGCCGCGAGCGGCGCCGGCAGCGCGCGGTCGTGCGGCAGCCAGCCGAGCGCCTCGGTGGGATCGAGCGGCAGCACCTGCTCGGCGGTCGTCACCGCCAGCGCGTCGCGCTCGGCCTCGGCGCGGGTCTGCGCGGCCTCGGCGCGCGCGCTGGCCGCGACCGCCGTCGCGCGCTGGTGGCGCGCGGTGCGCTCGGCGCGGACGATCCGCACCACCGCCAGCGCGCCGAGCCCGGCCATCACCGCGAGCAGCGCCGCCGCGACGGTCAGCGCCGCGCGGTGCCGCCGCACCCAGCGCGCCAGCATGGCGCCGAGCGTGTAGCGGTGGGCCGACACGAGCTGGCCGGCCTCGAACGCGCGCAGCTCGCGGGCCAGCTCGAGCGCGGTCGGGTAGCGCGCGGCGGCGGTCCGCGCCATCGCCTTGTCGACGATCGCCGCCAGCTCCGGCACGGTCGCGCGGACCTCCGCCGAGAGCGCGGCCGGCGGCTCGGCGATCAGCTCGCGGATGCCGCGGCGCGCGAAGCCGGGCGCGGTCTGGGTCGTGCCGACCTCGCCGTAGGGCGCGTGCCCGGCGAGCAGGTGGTAGAGGATCGCGCCCAGCGCGTAGACGTCGGCGCGCGCGTCGACAGGTTCGGCGCGCGCTTGCTCGGGGGCCATGTACGCCGGCGTGCCCAGCACGTCGCCGGCCTGGGTCAGTGCGCCGTCGGCGTCGCCGCGGTACGCGTCGTGATCGCCGTCGTCGGCGCTGGCGTCGTCGTCGTCGAGCGCCTTGGCCAGCCCCCAGTCGACCACCATCGCCTCGCCGTGCTCGCCGATCACGACGTTCCCCGGCTTGAGGTCGCGGTGGATGATCCGCTGCGCGTGGGCGTAGCCGATCGCCTCGCACACGGCGATCACCTTGGGCAGGAGCGCCAGGCGCGCGGCCAGGGTCGGCGCCTGATCGAGCAGGTGCGCGAGGTCCTCGCCCTCGATCAACTTCATCGCGTAGAACGGCGCGCCGTTGGGCCAGCGGCCGGCGTCGTGGATCGGCACGATGCCGGGGTGTTGCAGCTTCGCGGTGATCATCGCCTCGCGGCGGAACCGCTCGACGGCAGCGGGCGTGCGACGCAGCAGCTCCTTGATCGCCACGGGCCGATCGAGTTCGCGATCGTGGGCGACGACGACGCGCCCGAGGCCGCCCGTCCCGACGACCTCGCGCAGCTGGTAGCGGTCGGTGGGCCGGACGATCAGCCCGGCGGCGACGGGGCGCTCGCGATCGAGGTCGGGCGTCGCGCCGGCCGCGGCGGCGTCGCTCGGCGCCGACGCCAGCGAGACGTCGGCGATCCACGCCGGGCCGCGTGGCGTGACGCCGCGCAGGTCGGCCGTCTCGTCGAGCGCCGGCGTCGCGATCGCGCGCACCACGGCGGTGTCGTCGAGGTCGACCAGGCCGGCGAGCCGCTCGGCCACCGCCGCGGCGGTCGTCGACCCGGGGCTCGCCGCGAGCAGCTCGTCGATCACGCTCGCGAGCGCCGGCGGCAGCGCCGGACCGCGCGGGCGCACCGCGGGCGTGCCGATGCGGCGCCCGGTGGCCAGGGTCGCGAGCAGCCGGGCGAGCGCGTCGACGTCGGCGGCGAGCGCGTCGGCCTGATCGGTGGGCTCGCGCAGCACCACGCCGCCATCGCTCGGCAAGATCACGTGCTCGGCGGTGACAGCGCCGTGGGCCAGGCCCTGCGCGTGGAGCGCCGCCAGCGCACGCGCCGCCGCGGCGGTGATCGCGACCGCCTGGCGCGCGGTCAAGCCCGCGTCGCGCTGCCGCGCCGCGACGGTCTGGCCGTCGACCCACGCGACGACGAGGTACCGGCCGCGCGTCGGGTGCGCGCCGTGCGCCAGCACCGGCACCACGCCGGTGATCGCGCGCGCCGTCAGCGCGTCGCCGCGTGCGTCGGTCAGCCGCGGCGCGGCGCGCACGCCGACGATGCCCCCGGTAGCGCGGTCGTGGCCGCGCCAGATCGTACCGAGCGCGCCGCCGCGCACCTCCGCGCGCAGCTCGAAGCGATCGTCGAGGACGATGCCGGGTTCCAACGCCGGCGATTGTAGCGGCTGGGCGGCCATGATTCTTGCTCCGCGGCGCGCGGCCCCGTGCGCTATCGCGCCAGCGCCTGCTCGAAGCCGAGGTACGGCTCCCAGCTGATCGCGACCCACCTCCAGCTGCCGCCGTCCCTCTCGACGAGGATCGTCGGGATGAGCCGGACGACCTTGTCGCCGACCTTGCGCCAGGCGGTGCCCCACACCATCGCCGCGTCGCCGCGCGTCACCGCCGACACGAAGGTGAGGTCGAGCGGCAGCTGGTCCCACCGCTGGGCGAGCTGGGTCATCGCCGCCGGCTTGGTCGCGAGCTCCTTGGGCGCGGTCCCCGCGGCGCCGATCGCGTGCGGGCTGATGTGCGCGGCGAGGTGGCCGACCCAGCCCGCCACCTCCTTGGTCACGGCGTCGGCGGGCGCGAAGCGGTGCGCCTTGGTGCGCTCGGCGAGCGCGAGCAAGCGCCGCTCGGACAGCGACGGCGCGTAGGCCACCGCCGCGACCTTCCACGCGCCGTCGCGTTCGGTGGCGAGGCCCGTGATGCGCATCGTGGTCTTGCCCCTGACGTCGACGTCCATCTCCTCGCCGCGGCTGCCATCGACCGACAGCTTGACGGCCACCTGGAAGAACGCGACGTGGTTCGCGTCGTCGACGTAGATCGCCGGCTTGCCGAGCGCGCCGTACTTGTACGTGCCGAAGATGCTGGACGCACGCTCGTAGATGTTGAACGACGCGTCGCACGGGTCGGGTTCATCGGTGCACGCGAGGGCGCCGATGTCGATGCCGCCCTCGGGGGTGGTGATGTGGGCGTCGTCGGTGAGCGTGGCCAGGAAGGCTCGCTCGGTGGTGATCGACGCGGCGACGTGCGCACGGACCAGCTTTTCGACCGCCGCGGCGCTGCGCTGATCGGCGGCCGCCGAGCCGGCGACGGCGCCGAGGAGCACGCAGGCGAGCGCGCAGACGCGCAGGGGTAGGACGGCGATCGTGCGACGGATCCGGATCATGGCGCTCCCTTCGGTCGGTCGACCTGCGCCTGAGCGTCAGCACGTCCCATGCCATCGCCATCTCGCGAACAGCGGCGACGCCATCGCCCTGACGCCGCGCGGGGGTGCTCGGATCTCGCCAGGTGCTCTGGGTTCGCCAGGCCGGGCGCTGCCGCCGGCCACGATCGCGGGGCGCGGCGACGCTGCGTGCTGGCGCAGGGCTTGCTGAACCGACCGCCGCGAGCACTCTCGCTCGCGCCCGGAGGTCACTCATGCTCGCGCTGCGCGGGATCGTCTCGTTCGTTGTCGTGCTGGTCGGCGTCGCCGGCGCGCACGTCGCTGTCGCCGACACTACCTGTGCCGCGTTCCGCAAGGAGCAGCGCGTCGACGCGAAGAAGGACGGCGGCTGGGTCCGGTCGACGGTCGTCCGCTGCGATCCGCGCAAGGGCTACCTGATCCACTTCGACGGCTACGGGTCGGCCAACGACGCGTGGCTGCCCGACGCCGACCTCCGCGCGCTGGCGGTCGCGCCGGCGCCGACCGTCCCGCCGGCGCTGGCCGGGTTGCGATCGAACGACTACGTCTACGTGCAGCGCCCGTCCGACCCCGCGCCGTTCGTGGCGAAGCTGTGGAACGCCGGCCCGACGACGTGGAGCATCATGCTCGGCAGCGGCGAGAGCCGCATCGAGCCCGCCGACATCAAGGGCAAGTGGGACCCGGCGTCGATGAAGTACAAGGTCGGGCAGAAGGTCCGCTACGTCGCCGGCGGCTTCTACCCGGCGACGATCCGCGCGATCGAGGCCGGCGGCTACCGCGCCGACATCACCGGCGGCGTGACCGACACCAACGTCCTTCCCGAGGCGTCGTTCGTCGACGACTGGCGCTACGAGGCGTTCGAGCAGGCGCTGGCGCCGATCCGTCAGCTCAAGGACATGAAGCTCGAGTGGACCGAGGCGTTCGATCGCGACCGGTCGGCGGGGCTCGCGCCTCCCCACGAGACGGCGGTCGACGCGGTCCCCGAGTTCGAGAAGGTCGTCGCGGCCTACGCGCAGGTGGACCGCACGCTCAAGCAGGAGTTCACCGACCTGCCGCCGCTGCTCGCGGCCGACTGCCGCTTCTGCCCGCGCCGCCTGGCCGACGTGGTCGCGCGCCACAAGCAGATCTTCGAGCGCGCGGTGCCGCTGGACCCCGCGTCGGCGGTCGAGGAGTTCCTGCGCAACATGCAGCCGAGCGAGGACTGGTACCTGAACGACTACCGGCCGTGTGACGAGTGCGCCGTGCTGTCCGCCAAGGACCCGAGCAAGAAGGCCCACGAGGTGCTGGCGAAGCGCATCGGTCGGCAGGTGGCGTACGCGCGGGCGCTAGGGATCCCGCCCCGCGCCGACCTGCCGGCGCTCGACGCCAAGATCGCCGCGTACATCGCGACGTGGGACGGCATGGTCCGCAAGAAGGCGCCGATGCTCGACAGCTTCGCGAAGGAGGGCACGTCGCTCAAGGGCAAGGACGCCAAGCTGATCGGCCCCGCGAAGACCTACCTCGCCGCGACCTACCCGACCTCGACGTGCAAGCTGATCGGGAGCGAGAAGCACGGCTGGCGCGCCCACGGCGACGGCGACGATCACGTCGGCCGCTACAAGTACGTGGCGTTCGACTGCACCGACCCCGACTACCGCTACCCGTTCGCGGTCGCAGTGGCGGTCGAGCAAGCCCACCTCGGCTTCGGCAAGTACGCGCCCGGCGGCCAGGGCGCGTGGCTCATCGAGTCGTACTACCGGCGGTGAGCGCGCTCGGCGCCCGTCGCTTCGGCTCAGCCGGCACCGTCCGTGGGTGCGTCGACGAGGCGCGCGATGATCGCGACGAGCAGGTAGAGCGCGGCGGCGACGCGCAAGGTGTCGGGGGCGCCGGCGACGCGCAGCGCGATCACTGCGATGGTGCTGCCCGCGACGGCCGCGGCGCCGTTGATCGCCCACAGGCTGGCGATGCGATCGGCGGGCGCGCCGGCGTGCGCGAGCAGCACCGGGAACGGGCAGCCGAGCGCGACGCCGACCGGCGCGAGCGCGACGAGGATGAGCGCGGCGCGCGCGCCGTCGCTGGGGATGCCCTCGAGCCAGGCCAGGTCGCGCGTGAGCCAGGCCATCGCGGCGACCGCGACCGCGGCGGTCAGGCTGGCGCCGGCGACGCCGCGCGCGCGGCCTCGCCAGCGATCGCTCAGCACCACCGCGCCGACCGCGCACCAGCCCAGGAGGCCCATCAGCACCAGCGAGATCGCGAACAGCGTGCCGCCGGCGGCCAGCGTGAAGCGCTGGATCAGCGCCAGCTCGACGGTCATGAACGCGGCGCCGAGCCCGCTGGCGATCGCCGCGGGTCGCGCGAAGCCGCGCGGATCGCCGCGGCGCTCGACGATCAGCAGCACCACCAAGAGCGCGGCGCCGGCCAGCGCCCACAGCCGACCGGGTTGCGCGCGCGCGGTCGCGACCAGGCCCTTGGTGTTCTGGAAGAAGTACGGCCGCACGTCGTGGACCGGCGCGAGGTCGTCGCGATCGGTCGCGCCGAGCTGCGCCCGATCGAGCAGCTGCGCCGCGCGCTCGGGCGGATCGCCGGGCCCCCACAGCAGCTCGGCCGGCTCGACGTCGAGCGCGTCGACGGCGTCGAGCGACAGCGGCGCCCGCCCGACCACCAGCAAGTAGCGGTAGGCGGTCTCTGGCCGCGGGTCGCGCAAGACGGCGATCCGCTCGAGGGCCTGCGCGCGCGTGACGCCGACCGCCGCCTGCGCGGCGAGCACGGTCAGGAGCTGGCGGTACGCGTTGCCCGGATCCGCGTGGATGAACACCAGCGCGCCGCCCGGGGTCAGCCGGCGCAGGTACAGCCCGACCGCCTCCACCGTATATAGGTGCGCCTCGAGGCCGGCCGCCTGGGCGTGGGCGTTGCCGGTGAGCGCCAGCGCCAGCTCGATCAGGTCGTAGCGCTCGGCGGTGTCGGCGAGGTGCCGGCGCGCGTCGGCGATGATCAGCCGCACGCCGGGCTGGTGGTAGACGTCGCCGGCGTAGGCGCGCCAGCGCGCCAGCACCGCGGGCAGCGCCGGGTTCACCTCGACGCCGTCGACCTGGGTCGCGCCGTACTTGCGGGCCAGCCAGACGCTGGCCCCGGCCCCGGCCCCGAGCACCAGCACGCGCGCCGGCCGCAGCGCGCGGTACGGCAACGCCAGCAGCAGGCCCCACGCGTCCTCGAACGCGCCGACCCGCGCCTCCGCGGCGCGCAGCATGAAGGTCGGGCTCATGCCGTCGGTGTAGACGCCGAGCCGGGTGTCGTCGCCGGGCACGCGGGCGACGTCGAGCCGCCCGAGCGGACTCCACGCCGAGTCGAGCACGTCGCGCGGCGTCGCGCCGGCGGCGGCGAGCGCCTTCTCGGAGCCGCGCCCGTCGCGCAG
>Ga0075163_10003130_pt1 | contig 22308 bp, 15 predicted proteins | sample JI1023141ADNA_FD_71478 | JGI IMG/M metagenome (GOLD analysis project Ga0075163, IMG submission 71478) | Wastewater effluent complex algal communities from Wisconsin, to seasonally profile nutrient transformation and Carbon sequestration -... | ecosystem: Engineered > WWTP > Effluent > Algae... | reverse complement strand
CTGGCCTTGGTATGTTGCCGGCCCCTTGTTGGCTTTGGTCATGTTTATTTTGTTGTGGTTCGGCCACGAATTCGGCATTTCCGAAAATTTCAGACTGATGTGCGCGGCCGACGGCGCCGACGAGATGAACGAGTTTTTCAAAATCAACTGGCAGGCAGGCGAATGGAACCTGCTGGTAGCGCTGGGAGCGGTATTTGGCGGTTATCTGGCCTCTCATTACCTGGTAAGCCCGGACGGCAATGTCGCCCACGTGTCAGCGGCAACAATAGAAAGCCTGCGACAACTGGGTGTGCCGCTGCAAGACGGGACGGTGCCGTTGGTACCCGAATTTATATCCTGGCAATCCATTCTGAGTTGGCAGGGGCTGCTGATCATCGGCGGCGGCGGTTTTCTGGTGGGTTTTGGCGCCCGCTATGCCGGGGGCTGCACTTCCGGGCACGCCATCAGCGGATTATCCGCTTTGCAACTGCCGTCCCTGATTGCCGTTGTCGGATTTTTCCTCGGCGGTCTGTTTATGACCTACGTCATTTTTCCCCTGATTTTTTAAACCCGTAAATTTTCAGCCATGCGCATGTCCCGCTATATCCTCATTGGCATTTTGCTGGGGATGGTACTTTATAAAAGCGAAGCCGTATCCTGGTTTCGCATCTATGAAATGTTCCGGTTTCAATCGTTTCACATGTTCGGCATTATCGGATCGGCCGTGATCGCCGGTATTCTGATCGTGCAGATGATCAAAAAAAGACATCTGCACAATGTGGACGGACAGGAAATCGTCATTAAAGACAAAGCCAACACAATACCGCGCTACCTGATCGGGGGCTTTATTTTCGGCCTTGGCTGGGCACTGGCAGGTGCTTGCCCGGCGCCTATGTTTATCCTGTTGGGCAGCGGATACACCGTTTTGATCGTGTACCTCATCGCCGCCATGACGGGTACTTATATGTACGGTGTATTGCGGAAAAAACTGCCGCATTGATGGTTTAGTAACCCTGATGCTGGATTAAAGGGTCACGGTCATTCTTCCCCGTCGGCTTTTTTGCCCTTGCCCGTTTGTTTGGACTGGTTGATGCGGTAATTGAACGTCAGGTTGATCTGGCGCTTTCTCCACTGGAAATTTCCCCGGCTGTAAAAATTGTCGCCTTCGGTGGTATTGCGCCAGCGGCGGGTATTGAAAATATCGAGCACACTGAGTGTCAGAGTGCCCTTGCCGCCCAGTATATCCTTGCTGGCAGCGAGGTCAAAATAATAAAGCGCTTCGCGGCTGCCCTGTGCGGTTTTTTGCGGCGCTTCATAGTTGGACCGCCACTGAACATCCAGGTTTTTGGGCAGCGTGAATTTGGACGTGTACCGGGCAAACCAGCTGTATGTGGCTGCGCTATATCCTTCCGCTATGTTGGTGCCGTCTATGTCGGCGTGGAAAAAATTGAAGTTCCCGTCCATTTTCCACCATTTCAACGGTGAATAGTTGGCGGAAAATTCTATTCCGTATGCTTTCTCGGACAACAGGTTTTCGGGCAGGGTCACAGAATTGCCGCTGTTGTCCACGGTGCGGATGCGGTCGATTTTGTCGGCTGTGTAGCGATAGTAAAGGGATGAAGACAGGGAGCCTTTTTCAAAATATTTGATGTGCCCCAGTTCGACGACGTCGCTGAATTCGGGGTTGAGATCGGGATTGCCACTGAAGAAATTGCGGCTGTCCGAATAGGTGACGAAAGGGCTCAGGTCGTTGTACACCGGCCTGCGTACCCGGCGGCTATAACTGAGTTGTATGGCGTTCTGGGCCGGAAGGTCGTAGGTAAAATGCGCACTTGGAAACAGGTTGAAATAATCGCGGGGATTCCGCTCGTCCGTTTCACGCAGGATGGTATTCACATCGGTGTATTCGGCACGCAAACCCAGTTGCCAGGATAGTTTCCGGTGTTTATTGCCAATGATCCCGTACACAGCATTGATGTTTTCGTCGTATATGAAATAGTTGTCCAGGCCGGGCAAAGGCACAAACACACCCGAAGCATCCTGTTCGGTCACCACATAGTCGTTCACCATATCCCTGAAACTGCTGCGAAAACCAGTCTCGAACTTGCCGTCCTTTCCAAAGGGATGTGTATAGTCCAGTTGGAACAACCATTGATTTTCGTATTCGTCGTTCAGCGAATGCTGTATCTGCGAACGGGTTTCATCTTCTATGCCGTCCGGAGAAAAAGTGTGTTGTGTGAACAGTTGATCGGAGTGTTCCCAATAGTTCAGGTATTTCACTTCGGCCGTCAGGTCGTGTCCCTGTTTACCGAAATTTTTGCGGTACGTCAGCGAATATTCCGAATTGGGCTCGTCTTCTGTTTCTTCCTGCCGGCGTGTCGTATAACTTTGCATATTGCCGGTATTGAAAAGATAGTCTTTATAGAGAATATTGGTAATTCGGTCAGCATCGCTGCGGCGAAAAAGATAAGCCGCCGTGAGTATGTTTTTTTCATCGAAAAAATAGTCGAGGCCGCCCCGGATGTTGTTGTTCAGCCCTTTCATCACGTGGTCGCTGTTCTGTTGCAACACAAAAGTGGTGTCGTTGGCGTACACTTCCTGGTACAATTCGCCGCTGCCCGGCGGACGGCGATAAGCAAAGCCGTAATTGATAAAAAAATTGATTTTGCGGTGGCGGTAGTTCAGGTTGGCAGCGGCGCCGTAATTGTCCGGGTAGCCGGCAATCAGTTCGAAAGAGCCGTTGAAGCCTTGCCGGGTGTCTTTTTTCAACACAATATTGATGATACCCGCCGATCCTTCTGCTTCATACCGCGCTGAAGGATTGGTAATGATCTCCACGCGTTCGATCATGCTCGCCTGCAATTGCTGCAATCCGCTGCCGCCTTTGAAACTCACCAGTCCGGAAGGTTTGCCGTCGATCAGGATGCGCACATTGTCGCTGCCGCGCAGTTTGACATTGCCTTCCGGGTCCACCGATACGGAGGGGATGTTGGTCAGGATGTCGGTGGCCGAGCCGCCGGCATTTGCCAGGTCTTTGCCGACGTTGAAAATTTTCTTGTCGAGCGCCAGCACCATCGTGCTTTTTTCGGCAGTGACCAGCACTTCGTCCAGTTTGCTGGAAGCCGCCGAGAGCGCAATGGCGCCCAGGTCGTGCACGGGATGCTCCCGGTTCAGGGTAAATTCGGCTGTTTGGTACGGTTCAAAGCCGATGAATTCTATCTCGGTCACATATGCCCCGTAGGCCAAATCGATGGAAAATGCGCCTGCATCATCGGACAAGGCGCCGTTGACCAGTTTGTGATCGGGCATTTGCAGGATGCGAACACTGGCGTAGGCCAGCGCTTCTTTGCCGGAAACATCGGTCAGTTTGCCTTTGACGAGTGCCTGTGCAGCCAGCGGGGTGATGCCCGCAAGCCAGCACAACAGGAGATAAATTGCCGGGCGTACCGAATTCGGCGACGGGTGGGTCTGTTTCATAACTGCTGAATTAACATGGTGGAATGAATGGCGGTCGGCAATGGCAAAGGACGTGCAAAGAAGCGGCGAAATAATTTCCCGAATCCGGTGAGTAGATGAAAATGAAATTTGTGGCGACCCTTCGCCGCCTGGTCCACCAATTTTCGCTTGGATAAAAATCCGGACAAAACATTCGGGCTGTCAGAAACCATGTGAAACGAACTGCATTGAAATTCAAAATTTCCTTTCTTTTGCAATATCAACAGCGCCACATGACAGATCCACTGCTCGAACACCACCTTCACCTCAATCGCCGGACATTCCTGCACCGGGCAGCCATCGGCGTGGGAAGCCTCGCACTCGGATCCTTGCTGGGTTGCGACCGCAACGGGATTGCTCAAGACCCGGGCAACCTGGCTCTTTCAGGCATTCCTCATTTTGCCCCAAAGGCCAAACGTGTCATCTACCTTTTCCAAAGCGGCGCGCCCTCCCAACTCGAACTTTTCGACTGGAAACCCCTGCTCCGCACCATGAACGGCCAGGACCTGCCCGAATCCGTGCGCAAGGGCCAGCGCCTCACGGGCATGACCTCCGGCCAGAAACGGTTCCCGCTCGCCGGCGCCCAGGTCGATTTCCGACAACACGGCAACAACGGCGCCTGGCTCAGCGACCTGCTGCCCCACACCGCCAAAGTAGCGGACGACCTCTGCATCATCAAGACGATGCACACCGAAGCCATCAACCACGACCCGGCGGTCACTTTTTTCCAGACGGGCAACCAGCAGCCCGGGCGGCCCAGCATCGGCTCCTGGCTGAGCTACGGCCTCGGCAGCGAAAATGCCAACCTGCCCGCCTACGTGGTGCTGCTGTCGCGGGGCCAGGGCAATGTGCAGCCGCTCGCCTCGCGCGTTTGGGGCAGCGCTTTTCTGCCGAGTGTCCACCAGGGTGTGCAGTTCAGAATGGGCAAAGACCCAGTGCTGTACCTGCGCGACCCGGAAGGCATGGATTCGATCAGTCGGCGCGCCATGCTCGACAAAATCGCCGAACTCAATCAAATCCAGCTGGAATCCTTCGGCGACCCCGAAATCAATACCCGCATCAGCCAATATGAAATGGCCTACCGGATGCAAACTTCCGTGCCCGACCTGCTCGACCTCTCCGACGAACCCGAGTCCACCTTCCGCCTCTACGGCGCCGACGCCATGATGCCCGGCACCTATGCCGCCAACGCCCTCATGGCCCGGCGACTTTCCGAACGCGGTGTGCGATTTGTGCAACTGTACCACATGGGCTGGGATGCCCACAACGACGTGCTGGGCATGACCAGCAGGCTCGCCAAGGACGTGGACCAGGCCAGCGCGGCGCTCATTACCGACCTGAAACAAAGGGGATTGCTGGACGAAACGCTGGTGATCTGGGGTGGCGAATTTGGCCGCACCAATTATTCGCAGGGCCTGGATGCCGGTTTCGGACGCGACCACCATCCACGTTGTTTTACGATCTGGATGGCCGGTGGCGGCGTGAAACCGGGCGTTTATGGCGAAACCGACGAATTCGGCTACAACATCGCCGAAAAGCCCGTGCATGTACTCGATTTCCAGGCCACACTGATGCACCTGATGGGCATCGACCACGAGCGGTTCACTTTCACCTACCAGGGAAGGCGGTTCCGGCTCACGGATGTGGCAGGACAGGTGGTGCGTGATATTGTGGGGTAATCGGGGGCATTAAAGTCATTATAGTCATTAAATGTGAGCGTTCTACCCGAATGCAGGCTGTCGGCTGGCAGCCCTTTGTGTAGCGGGCTTTCGCATCCATATCCGTTTCTTTTTTTATACCGCCATGCCCGTACTTGCCAACACCGGCTGTCGCGACCGAGCGCTGATTTGCGCCGCATTCCTGCCTTTTGCCCGGCCGGATTACGTGGAAGGCATGGTGCTGGGCGACGACCTCGACAGCCTGTTGTCGGGGATGTATTTGCATCAAAAATTCGGCTGGCCGGTAGCGGGTGTGTATTGCGGCTATTCGCAACTCTGGCATCCGGATGACACCCGGGTTTTCAGGGAAAAACTGGTTGCGGGAAAACTCTTTGCCGTGGACCTGGATATTTACCACGCGGCCGTACCCAGTCTGGGCCATCACATTATTTCCCTCGAAAGTGGAGACGAATTGCCCGGCCACAGCCACAGCCTGAATCCAAACGCCCTGCGCGGTTTTTCAATCCGAGCGGAATTCAAGCGAAAATACCCGCTGGCGACCATTCATTTTTTGTTGTGGCTGTTCGGCGAAAAACCACTTTCGCCCGAGGCGGAATTGCTGGTCTGGCTGGCCGATTCCAGTTACATCAATGCGCAGCAATACCGGGCCAACGTGGAGGAATGGGCGACCCGGTTCACAGACCATCCTCCTTTTGTTGAAATCCTGCCACGGTTGCAAACAAAGGAGTTTGAGCAACAATTAAAGGAAAAGGTGCTCAACCGCATGGCTGCCAATCCATTGTGCAAGCCGGGGCATTTCCGGAACAAGTCCATGCACCTGGGCCTGAACGGGTTCCAGTGTCAGTTTGAAAACCCGAACACCCAAAACGGAGCCTTGCAATCACTGCTGGATTTGTTGAGTATGCTGAGCGGCTGGAAGCGGCTGCCTTTTCCGGTCCGGCTGGAGTCCGTCATCCCGGGTGTGCGCAAGGAAATACCAGTTGCCGATATCCGGTCGCCGCTGGGCGAATGGCTGGATCAAAAAGGGGTATTTTCCTATGCATTCACCTACAAGGACCGGTTAAACTATACCGTCTTGTAAGCTCCCGACTGCGTTACATTTCCTCGACGATGAAAAAGCCGTCGTAACCTTTTGACTGGTACAGCGGCATCAGGATCAGGCCGTCGAAAGGAGAACGGACGGGGCCGGAGACGTCGTCGGCCAGGTGTTCGCCCAGTTGGACGGGCTGGAAATTGGCGTAGCCGGGTCGCATGCGAAATTCGTCGCCGGGGCGTATGCGGTGTACATGGCGCAGTCGGGTGACTTTGGGCAGGCTGTTGCTGTATTTCATCAGTACCGCCTCGTATTCGTTGAGCATATCGGCCTGGTGGATACATCCGGCGGCGCGGAGGCAATTGATAATGCCGGCGATGGCGCGACTCACCGAGAAGGGTTCGTCGTGTTGTCCGGCTTCGAATGCGGCGCCGTAAGTGCGCCGGGGCAAACCGCCGGTTTCGAAATGGCCATCCGCGGCATATCGAAGCAGGGTACCTTCCACCCCTTCAAACAGATTGAGTATGACGGGCGCAGAGAGTTGTTTGGCCAGTCGAAGGCTGTTGTTTTCGTCCGTCGGGATACAAAAGATACCGCCGCCGGCAGAGGTGGTATGCAAATCCAGCAGAATCATCACCTCCGGTTCGGCCTCCCTGATTTCCTGTTTGATAACGGTCAGCAATTCGGCAATTTCCAGGTCTTCGGCAGTCAGGGTATTCCGGTCGCTGTGTTCTATACGATTGACATTTTCACTCGTCCATTGCCTGTTGAGGTCTTCGTTTATAAACCGCTGTCCGGCCCGGTACGCCTGGCGATTGCCCAGAATACCCACCAGTTTTCCGTAAAAAAAGAAATTGGGATTGTTGTCAAACTCGTGTTGAAGCATCTGAAAGACCGCCTCCAGCGCCCGTACGCCTGCCGGTTCGTTGCCATGCAGTGCGCCAAACACCAACACCAGGGCGCCCTGAATTTCTCCACCGAATTTGCCGATTATGCGGTCCATATTGGCTGGCAAAAAAACGGCTTCCGCAGGATCAAACCCCGGAAGCCGTTGATATTTATTTCTGTACAGTTATTTTTTCTTACCGCCTTTGGTAGTGGCGGCTTTTTTCCCCTTCGGCGCTGCGGCAGATTTTTCAGCAACGGCAGGCGCTTTGGCGGCACGGGCGGCGCGGGCTTTGGCCAGTATTTCGGCGCGGCTCAGTTTCGGGCCTTCTGCTTTGACAGCCTTTTTAGGCGCGGCGGGCGCTTTGGCAGCACGGGCAGCGCGGGCTTTGGCCAGCACTTCTTCACGGCTCATTTTCGGGCCTTCTGCTTTGGCGGCTTTTTTAGGCGCGGCAGGCGCTTTGGCAGCACGGGCAGCGCGGGCCTTGGCCAGCACTTCTTCACGACTCATTTTCGGGCCTTCTGCTTTGGCAGCCTTTTTAGGCGCGGCAGGCGCTTTGGCCGCACGGGCAGCGCGGGCCTTGGCCAGCACTTCTTCACGGCTCATTTTCGGGCCTTCTGCTTTGGCGGCTTTTTTAGGCGCGGCGGGCGCTTTGGCGGCACGGGCAGCGCGGGCTTTGGCCAGCACTTCTTCGCGGCTCATTTTCGGGGCTGCGGCTTTAGCGGCTTTTTCAGCGGCTACCTCGGCGCTGCTGCGGCGGGCGCGCTTGGGCGCTGCGGCGGCTTTCTGAGCAACGGCAGGGGCTTTGGCGGCACGGGCGGCGCGAGCCTTGGCCAGTATTTCGGCGCGGCTCAGTTTCGGGCCTTCTGCTTTGGCAGCCTTTTTAGGTGCAGCAGGCGCCTTGGCGGCGCGGGCAGCGCGGGCCTTGGCCAGCACTTCGGCGCGGGTCAGTTTCGGCGCTGCGGCCTTCGCGGCTTTCTCGGCGGCTACCTCGGCGCTGCTGCGGCGGGCGCGCTTGGGCGCTGCGGCGGCTTTTTCAGCAACGGCAGGGGCTTTGGCGGCACGGGCAGCACGGGCTTTGGCAAGCACTTCGGCGCGGCTCAGTTTCGGGCCTTCCGCTTTGGCGGCTTTTTTGGGCGCTGCGGGCGCTTTGGCGGCACGGGCAGCGCGGGCCTTGGCCAGCACTTCGGCGCGGCTCAGTTTCGGCGCTGCGGCCTTCGCGGCTTTTTCGGCGGCTACCTCGGCGCTGCTGCGGCGCGTGCGCCTGGCAGTTTCGGTTGGTTTGGCTTCGGCAGCACCGGCCTGGCGTCTTTTCGGCAGTTTGGCTTCGGCAGCAGTTTCGGATTTTTCCGATTCCTCCTGTCCAGACTTGCCATGACCAACCAGGCGGATGTGTGCTACATGGTGTTGTCCATGCCATGCATAGAGCGCAATGGCTTCCGGCAATGAGATCACCCTTTGTTGCTCGGGGTGGAAATAGCCGCGTTCGAGGTCTTCTTCCGAAAGTGATTCGAGGAACATAACCCAGCGCTTGTGCAGCGGGGAGAGGATTTTGAGCGACAATTTAACGGAAGCATTTTTAGCATCCTCTGTTTCGGCCCATTGTGCCTCTTCATATGTTTTGATAATAGGAGTCTGTTCTGTCACAGCCAGTTTCATGCGAACATAGGCATTCATGTGGCTGTCTACTATGTGGTGAACCACCTGACGGGCAGTCCAGCCACCGCGGCGATAAGGCATATCCATTTCGCTGCCTTTCAGTTTTTTCAGCGCCTTTTTGAGGTCTTTTGGCAACCTGGCAATGGCCTTTATATTTCGCCTTGTGTCATCAATAGACCAGGTTCGGCCGTATTCGAATTTGCCTATCGGGTATCTTCGACTCTCCTGTGATTTCATTGTGTGCTGCTGTTTTTTAATTTTGATGGTGAGAAAAATTGTCGTCGGAAATGAAAATTCCGGGCAATTTTATGATGCAATTTTTGTATCTTTCCAACGCCACAGATAGCGGCTGGCAAATGTGCGCCAGGGGCGCCAGGGCTCGGCGATTTCTATCATCCTATCCTTAAGTTTTTTATCTTTTTCGTCGAGTGAATAGAGCCTTGTCATCGCCTGTTGTATTCCAAGGTCGTCCACCGGGAAAACATCCGGACGTCCGATAGAAAACATGAGAATCATCTGGACAGTCCACTTGCCAACTCCTTTTATACGTGTCAGAAAATCAATGATTTCCTGATCGCTCATGTCATCCCACTGATGGTTCTCGAGGTCATTGGCCGTCGAAAACGCAGCGACATTTTGAAGGTAGGATGCTTTTTGGGCAGATAAACCGGCGCTCCGCAACTGCTCCATTTCTATGATGGAAAGTAATTCCGGGTGGGGGTAGTTATCGGGGAACAATGCACAGAAACGGTTGAAGATAACCGTTGCGACTTTGACGCTAAGTTGTTGGGAAACAATAGATTCCAAGAGATCATAATATACCCTCCCGGAAGGCGTAAAATCAGGAACGCTTATAGATTCAACCAACTGTCCAATCTTTGCATGTTGCTTTAAATGATCGATAGCGGCCTCCGTGTTCATGCGGCAAAGTAAATTGATATCCAATTACTTAACAAGCTTTTATGCAACAGTTTTTTCCTTTTCATTATTTTCCGGATTAAAGCATCCTTGTTTTTAAATTTTCAACATTGAACGTCGTCAATAAAACCAGATCCAATATACTGTAAATCAGTGTTTTGAAGCAATAAAAAGTATTGTTCTATACATCGGTGCGCACTTTCTTTTTTTAACAAAGAGAAAGAGTGGTTGCCTAACACTTCAGGTATAGTTTTTTTCAAAAACAGTAGTATGCAAAAAAGTGGTTGCCAGGGCATTTGCCGCAACACTCTTTTGCCCTGGTCGCGCAACACCCATAAAAACATCTTTTGTCCATCTGAAACAAAACAAATAATATTGCCCTGCCGGAATTTATCCACAACCGCCCCGGCCTGACAAGTTATGGGTTTTCAAAAAGTAAACACTGTAGACAGTAAAAACGAGATGCTGCACTTTGTGCGCAGTTTATTGGACGACGTTCAGGCATTTGAATACATGCTTGAAAACGACTGGTTTGAGTCAAATATTACACGTATCGGCGCTGAACAGGAAATGTGCCTGGTGCACAACAAAACTTTCAAGCCGGCTACGATTAATATGGAAGTGCTGGCCAAACTCGGCGACGACAAGCCCTGGTGCGTCACCGAACTGGCCAAATTCAACCTTGAAACCAACCTCAGCCCGCGTGAGTTTGTCGGCGATTGCCTCAGCCAACTGGAGGCTGAAAACCTGAGTTACCTGGCAACCATCCAGAAAGTGCTGGATGAATTCGATGCCTCCATCATCCTTTGCGGCATATTGCCCACCCTCCGCAAACACGATCTGGACATGCACAACCTGACGCCCAAGGATCGGTACTATGCCCTCATGGCGGCCATCCAAAAGCACTTGCTGGGCACTTCTTTTGAATTGCGTGTGGAAGGCGTGGACGAGTTGCTCGTAAAACACGACTCGCCGTTGCTGGAGGCTTGTAACACCAGTTTCCAGGTGCACTTGCAGGTAGCGCCCAAGGATTTTGTAAAAATGTACAACATCGCGCAAGTGCTTGCAGGGCCTGTCATTGCTATTTCGGCCAACTCGCCCCTGGTGTTTGGCCGCCGCCTCTGGCACGAAACCCGCATAGCCCTGTTCCAGCAAAGCCTGGATACGCGCACCACGCACGACCACATGCGCGAGCGCCTGCCCAGGGTCAATTTCGGTTCCGGGTGGCTGCGGGGCGACATCACGGAGATTTACAAGGAAGACATCAGTCGCTTCCGCGTGCTGCTCGCAGGCGCCATCGACGAGGATTCTATCGCCATGGTTCACTCCGGGAAAACACCCAAATTGCGCGCCCTGCAAATCCACAACTCGACCGTCTATCGCTGGAACCGCCCCTGTTATGGCATCTCGCCCAACGGCAAACCGCACCTGCGCATCGAGAACCGCGTGATGCCGGCCGGCCCGACTCCCGTGGACGAGACGGCCAATGCGGCATTTTGGCTGGGTTGCATGGTCGCAATGGGCAATCAATACGACGACATCACCAAACACATCGATTTTGTAGATGCCCGCGACAATTTCCTCAAGTCTGCCAAATTCGGCATCGACACCACTTTTACCTGGATGAAGGACAAAAAAGTGCCGGTGACCGAATTGATCCTCAAAGAACTGCTGCCGATGGCACGGGAAGGCCTTAAAATGCGCAAAGTCAAGGCCGCCGACATCAGCAAATACCTGGACATCATAGAGGCCCGCGCCCGCGAACACAAAACCGGTGCGCGCTGGGCTTTGCGTACATTCACCGCATTGAAAAAAGAAGTCACCAACGACGAAGCCGTCACGGCCGTCACCGCTGCCATCGTGAAAAATCAGAAAGAAAATAAACCCGTGCACACCTGGAAAGAAGGAACCGTGGCCGATCTGGCCGACTGGCATCCGGGTAAAATCAAGGTGGAAGAATTTATGTCCACCGACCTCTTTACGGTCCAGAAAGACGACCTGATAGAAATTGTGGCGGAGATCATGGACTGGCGACGCATTCGCTACATGCCCGTGGAAAACAGCAAGGGCGAGTTGATCGGCCTGATATCCAGCCGGATGCTGCTGCGCCATTTTTCGCACTGCGGCAAACTCGGCAAACAAAGTGGCGCCACCATCGTGAGTGACATCATGATAGAAAAACCCGTGACCGTAACGCCGGAAACCAGCATCATGGATGCCATGCACAAAATGCAGGAACACCGGATCGGCTGTCTGCCTGTGGTCAAAGGCAAAGAACTGGTAGGTATTATCACCGAAATGGATTTTCTTCGCATCACCTCCCGACTGATGGAGCGACTCGAGAAATAGAATTTTCAACAAAAAAACTGTTCAATTTAATCCGTTTTTCATTTAACCATTCAAACTTTCAGCATGAAGCGATTTCTATTTACCCTGGTAATCGCGCTCTCCGCTTTGGCTGTTTCAGCACAGCGCAACGTAAGCGGGAGAGTCAGCGATTTAGCCAACGGAGAAGCACTGATTGGCGCCACCGTGTTGGTCAAAGGCAACAACTCCGGTACCATCACCGACACGGAAGGCAATTTCACCATTGCCATTCCAAATGATCAGGCTGTACTGATCGTCTCGTATACGGGCTATGTATCGGCCGAAACCGTCGTAGGCACTCAGACCCGCCTCGAAATTTCGATGACGGCGAGCAGCACCCTGATGGACGAAGTAGTCGTGATCGGCTACGGCAAACAAATCAAATCCACCCTCACCGGTAACATCGCCAAAATCGGCGGCGAAAACCTCAAGTCGATGCCCGTAGTATCCGTAGAGCAAGCGATGCAGGGACAGGCTGCCGGTGTGTTTGTGGAGAGTGTCAACGGCAAGGTCGGCGGCGCCATGCGTGTCCGGGTTCGCGGCGTGGGCTCCATCAACGCCGGCACCGAACCGCTTTATGTGATCGATGGCATCCCGATTTCTAAAGACGCGCGCAACACCGCAGGTGCGCCGCTCAACCCCATGGCCGACCTGAATTTCAACGACGTCGAATCCATTGAGGTGTTGAAAGATGCTTCGGCCAAAGCCATTTACGGCGCCCGCGGCTCCAACGGCGTGGTCATCATCACCACTAAATCAGGCAAAAGCGGGCGTTCGCGCGTCGAACTCGACATGCAGATGGGCACCAGCCGGCCTACCGGGCGGCGCGAATTCCTCAATGCCGCCGAGTTTGTCGAACTGTTCACGGAAGCAGCCAACAATTCGGACGATATTGACGGTTTGCCATATGATGATCCGGACTCCTGGACAGAGTTTACACTGGGTCGCTTTTCCCGGTATTCCGGCTTCAACGACAGCTGGATGGAAAAAATAGACCGCACCGACTGGCAGGAGCAAGCCCTGCGCACCGGCAGTTTGTTCAATTCCAACCTTTCATTTTCGGGCGGAAACGAAAAGGTCCGCTACTACGCCAGTGGCAACTGGGGCAATACAGAAGGCATTCTGGTCAGCAATGACCTCGAAAAAATGGGAGGCCGTCTCAATCTCGATTTCGACGCGACCAAACGCCTGAAGGTCGGTGTCAACCTTAATCTCGCACGCACCCTGACCCACCAGGTCTCCAACGACAACGCCTTCTCTACGCCCATGCAGCTGGTCGCACTCGCGCCCATCACGCCGGTGCGCGACGACAACGGCGAGTTGTACGACCGCCCGGTCACCACTTATTACAATGGCCTGATCGATGTGGAAGACGGCCAGCGCGAAGTATTTACGATGCGCACCATCGCCAATCTGTTTGCAGACTATGCCTTCACCGAACACATCGGCTTGCGGGTGGAAGGCGCCGGCAACTTCTACAGCGTGCGCGACGACGCCAAATTCGGCGAGCGCACCGACAACGGCAACGATAGCCGGGGCTACGGATACTCGGCGTTTGCAGGCGCTACCGACTGGAACACCAACGCGGTATTGCACTTCGACCGCGACTTCGACAGCCATGCGCTTGGATTCGACCTGGGAACAGAACTTTTCAAAAGTGAATACACCCGCACCTATGTGGAGGGCGAGCAATTCCCCAACGACGATTTCAAAACACTTGCCAGCGCCGCATCCATTACTGCCGGCACTTCTACCATCTCCGAATACAGTTTCCTTTCGTATTTCGGCCGCGTACGGTACAATTTTGACCAGAAATACCTGTTTAGCGCCAGCTTGCGCACCGACGGTTCGTCGCGTTTCGGCAAAGACAAACGCTACGCCCTGTTCCCTGCCATGTCTGCCGGATGGGTGCTGAGTGAAGAAGATTTTCTGAAAGACAACAAAACGCTCAGTTTCCTCAAACTGCGCGCTTCCTGGGGTGTGAGTGGCAATGCCGACATCGGCAACTTCCAGTCGCTCGGCCTGTACAACGCCGGCGGCTACAACGGCAACAGCACGCTCAATCCCGAGCAGATCGCCAACCCCGGACTTACCTGGGAAAAAAGTACCGAGACGGATTTCGGCATCGACTTCGGTTTGTTCAAAAACCGACTCTCGGGTGAAATCGACTATTATATCAAAAACACCACTGACCTGCTGCTCGAAGCCCGCGTGCCTGCCACGACCGGCTACCAGGACCAGATTCAGAACATTGGCGAATTGCAGAACAAAGGCGTTGAGTTCACCCTGAACACCAACAACTTTGTGGGCAAATTCTCCTGGACCACTTCCTTCAACATCGCTGCCAACAAAAACAAGGTCGTGTCGCTTGTGGGCGGACAGACGCTGATCGACGACGGCAGCAATACCAACGTAGTGAAAGTGGGCGAACCCATCGGGGTGTTTTACGGCCCCGACTACGCTGGCGTGGACCCGCAGAACGGCGATGCCCTTTGGTATGTCAACGAAACCGACGACAACGGTAACATCATCAACCCGGAAGCGACCACCAACTCCTACGACGACGCCAATTTCATCGTACTGGGTTCGCCCCTGCCCGATGTCATTTACGGTCTCGACAACACCCTTTCCTACGGTGGAGTGACGCTCAACATTCGCTTCCAGGGTCAGGCCGGCAACGAAATTCAGAACGGCGCAGGCAATTTCATGTCCTGCGGCGCCTGCTGGTTTGACAACCAGACCCGCGACCAACTCGACCGCTGGCAAGAACCCGGCGACGTCACCAATGTGCCGGAAGCCCGACTCGGCTACGGCAACGGCGAGCAGGTGCGCAGCAGCCGCTATCTCAGCGACGGCTCTTACCTCCGCCTCAAAAACGTGACGCTGGCTTATGATTTTCCCAGCGCTATGTTCGGGAAAGTGGGCATCCGCGACCTGCGTATTTACGTCACCGGCACCAACCTGCTGACTTTTACCAAGTACGAAGGCTGGGATCCGGAAGTGACGACCGACTACCTTGCCAGCAACATCATTTACGGTGTCGATTTTTATGCCGCCCCTCAACCCAAAACCATTGTGGCCGGTTTCCGCATCGGATTCTGAAGCAACCTTTTGAGACACCTTCCACACATCACTTAAAAATCGCAACAACATGAAATTCAACAAATATTGGTTGCTGACGCTTATCATGTTCAGTCTGGCAGCCTGCGACAAGGAGCTCGACCGGGAGCCCGCGCAAAGTATCAGCGAGGATCAGGCGCTCAGCACCGACGCCAACGTCAAATCGGTGCTGCTGGGTGCTTATGACGGCCTTGCATTGGACGGCCTTTTTGGAGGCAACACCCTGCGCGATGCGGAACTTATGGGCGCCGACGGCGAAATTCGCTGGGTAGGCACGTTTGAAGGCCCGCGTTTTGTATTTTTTCACCAGCAAATTGCCAACAATGCAGAGGCCGAGAACATGTGGCTGGATGCTTATTTTACCATCAACATCTGCAACAACGTGCTCGGCGCGCTGGATGTGGTGAACGATGACGACCGCGAGCAGGTAGAAGGTGAAGCCCGCTGGGTGCGTGCCATGGCTTATTTCCAACTGGTGCGTTTTTACGGCCAGGCTTATGAGCCGGGTGGCAACAATTCACAGTTGGGTGTGCCGCTGGTGCTCACGCCAACGCGCCAGATTGATGAGGCCAGTTATGTGACCCGCAATACGGTGGAAGAATGTTACGCGCAAATCATCGATGACCTGACCAAAGCCAAAAACCTGTTGCCGGAAGAAAACGGGGTGCAGGCCAACAAATTTGTTGCTGCTGCCACGCTGGCGCGTGTTTACCTGCAAATGGGACGTTATGCCGATGCCCGCGATCAGGCCAACGAGGTCATCGAATCAGGCGTGTACTCGCTGGTTTCCGATGTCGCGTCCGAATGGAACAACGACGACAACAGCAGCGAGGACATCTATGCTGTGCAGGTTTCTTCTCAGGACTTCCTGGAAGCCACGATGGTTACTTTTTATTCCATCCCGGAATTCGGCGGCCGCGACGGCGACATAGAGGTTCAGCAAAAACACCTCGACCTCTACGACCCGAATGATGCGCGTCTTGGACTCCACTACGATGGCAATGCCGCCATGCGGACCACCAAATGGCGCGACCAATACCGCAACCAGCCCGTCATCCGGCTGTCCGAAATGTACCTGATCCGTGCTGAAAGCAATGCCCGGCTCGGCACTTCCGTCGGCGCTTCCGTCGATGATGACTTCAACGCTACGCACGAACGCGCAGGCCTGGCGCCTGCATCGGGTGTTGCGCTCGACGACATCCTGCTCGAACGCCGCCTTGAACTGGCGCACGAAGGCCACCGGATTCACGACATCAAACGCCTGAAAGGAACTGCCGACGGGCTGAACTGGGACGACGACAAACTGTTGTATCCCATTCCGGCGCGTGAAATCGAGGTAAACAAGAACCTCGTTCAGAACCCCGGTTATTGATTGTTTTGAAAATATCAGGTTAAAAAAAGCCGTCGAATCCAGGGTTCGGCGGCTTTTTCTTTTTCCGGGCAACTCTTCCGCGCAGGGTCGCATCAGGCATATTATCCAATCACAACAAATCAACACATGAAAAAATCAATCCTGCTTTTCCCGGTTTTTATCTTTTTTGCTTTCACCCTTTCTGCCCAGCAATTGTGGATCGGCGCCAGGGCCGGTTACACCCTCAGCGATGTGCTGCTCCGGGCGCCCTCTGGTCATGACGATGTGGAAGACCCTTTTTTCCAACTGAATGATATGAACCGCATGCTGGGCAGTGCGCACCTCGGCCTGGATGCCCGCCTGCCGATCGGTCAGCGTTGGGGAATCCTAGCCAGTCTTCTGTACGCAAGGAAAGGTTATATCGGTAAAATGTACTGGCCGACGGGTCCGGCCGACGCCATCTGGCAATTGCATTATCTCAACCTGCCCATCGTCGTTGATTTCAGGTTGTGGAAAGGTCTGTCGCTTCAGGCAGGCGTTGAAGCCGGTTGGCTGTTGAAAACGCGCGTCAAATCGGGTAGCGAGACCTTCAATCCGGACAACGGCTTGATTTCTATCAATGATTTTGATTTCGGCCTGGTCGGCGGCCTGGAATATTCCTTCGCCAACGGGATTTTCATCGGCGCCCGCCACGTCTATGGTATTGCCCCCCTGCAAACATTTGAAGTGACGGACGACTTTGGCGCCTCGCTGGGTGAAGTCAAAAGCCGCAACAGTGCCACCCAGTTTTCGGCGGGTTATCGATATTTTTTCGGCCAGTAAAAAGGCGGCCCGGCGCTTTCGCCCCGGGCCGCCTTCAAAATGGTGGGTAGGTGGTCACAATCCGACGGTTGTCAAATTTATTTGTCAGAAGCACCAGCCGTTCGCATTGCGGACGGCTTCGGCGATCAAGCGGCGTTTTTCCTTCACGTTTACGGGCGGGTATTTTACAAACCGCTTCAGTCCCATGAGGAAGGTTTTCAGCAGATCGCCTTCGGCGAATGATGCCAGGGCGTCCGTTGCATTTTTCATGATCCGGGCACTCGCATCGTGGAAATACACCTGCAACATGGCGTCGTACACTTCCTGAGGCTGTTTTTTTTGCATGCTATTCAGTTTTTGCACGCGCAGGAGCATGGATTCGGCGGCAAACAGGTCAATCATCATGTCTGCGCAGTTCATCAGCAATTCCTGCTCGTCCTTCAGGTTGAGTTTGCCATCCATCTGCATTTTGGCGGCTCCGCCGGCCGTCATCAGGATGATCTTCCTGAAATCGGCGACAGCTTTGTATTCTTCGGCGTATTCGCCTTCCAGTTTCTCGAACGATGGCATGGACGCCAGTTCTTTTTGTACTGCCCAGGCCGGGCCTACAATATCCAGTTGGCCTTTGAGGGCGCGTTTGAACAACTGGTCCACCATCAGCATCCGGTTGATTTCATTGGTGCCTTCGTAGATTCGGTTGATGCGGCTGTCGCGGTAAGCCCGGGCAGCGGCGTATTCCTCGCTGAAGCCGATGCCGCCGTGAATCTGTACGTTTTCATCCACACAGTAGTCGGTCACTTCAGAGCCGAGTATTTTCAGGATGGAACATTCGATGGCATATTCTTCCGCTGCTTCCAGCATGGATTGGCCGAACGATCTTCCTTCGGCGTCGGAGGCAGACTTTTTATCCTGCATCAGTTGGGAGGTGCGGTAAGCAGCACTCTCGGCGGCAAAATTGCGAATGGCCATTTCTGCCAGTTTCAACTGAATGGCGCCAAACGAGCCGATGGGCTGACCAAACTGGTGACGCTCATTGGCGTAGCCGGCCGCCATTTTGATGACTTCCTTGTTGCCGCCGATACACATCACGCCAAGTTTGTACCGGCCGATGTTCAGGGCATTGAAGGCGATCAGGTGACCTTTGCCAATTTCGCCCAGCACATTCTCGGCGGGCACTTTGGCATTTTCAAAAAATACCTGTCGGGTGGACGAGCCTTTGATGCCGAGTTTGTCTTCTTCCTCCCCCAAGGTAATGCCCGGGGTATCGCGTTCGACGATGAAGCCGGTGAATTTTTCGCCGCCGATTTTTGCAAAAACAATAAAAATATCAGCAAAGCCGGCATTGGTGATCCACATTTTCTGTCCCGTAATGAGGTAGTGGCTGCCGTCGGCACTGAGGTCGGCGCGCGTTTTGGCATTGAGTGCATCGGAGCCGCTGCCGGGTTCGGTGAGGCAATAGGCTGCTTTCAACTCGCCGGAAATGAGCCGGGGCAGGTATTTTTCTTTCTGGGCTTCCGTACCAAAATACAGAATCGGCAACATGCCGATGCCAGTGTGCGCTGCGATGGAAGTGGAGAACGATCCACAGGGCCCCAACACATCGGCAATGACCGTATTGGTGTTGGTATCGAGCTCCGTACCGCCATAGGTGCCCGGCATGTGCGCTCCGAGCAATCCGAGCTCACCCGCTTTTTCGAGCAGGCGCACGGTCAGCCCCGGTTCGCGTTTTTCGATCCGGAGGCGATTGGGCACAATTTCATTGTTGAGAAAATCTTCGGCCATTTGTTTGACCATCAGTTGTTCCTCATTGAGTTCTTCGGGGATAAAAGTGTCCTCCGGGCGGCTTTCGCGGATCAGGAATTCACCTCCTTTGAGAACGTCTGTTTTTTCTAATGTATCTGTCATATCTGATGTCAGGAATTGGCTGTGAAAGTTTGTAGCGAATTTTCGCTGCAAAAATATGATTCATTTCAGGACATAGCAAGCAGAGAGCGCCTGAATTTGTAAAAAATTTTTATTTATGTCGTTTTGGTGGCGAATCATTGTGCGGAGCAGACAGAACGAAATCAAAAATATCCTTTCGGGCATTGAGCGGGGATTTACCTTTGCTCCAGGTACGGCACGGCTTTTGATTTCTGTTGTAGAACTTTTTTTCAAATTTTTCACCTGAACATTCCACACTTTCGCCTGTTTCACTGACTTTTGAGGCTACAATGCTCAGCAATGAATCTCTGTATTGTATCATTCTATAAATCAATGGGTTAACAATGTGGCAAGCGGCGCCGAGCGGCAGCCTGAGCGGAAAAATGGCAATTTATTCAATCCGTGACTTGGAAAAACTGACGGGCATCAAGGCCCACACCATCCGCATCTGGGAACAGCGCTACGGGATGGTGAAGCCTGCCCGCACGGATACGAACATTCGCTATTACACCGATGAAAACCTTCGATTGTTGTTCAACGTAGCCCTGCTCAACCGGCACGGATTCAAGATCAGCAAATTGGCCAAGATGTCGCAGGAGGATATCGCTTCCCGTGTGGCCGACATTGCCGAGAACAACGGCAGCCAGAATGCCCAGATCGACGCGCTCACTCTGGCCATGATTGACTTGGATGAAGCCACTTTCGACCGTATTTTTTCCACCTACACTTTGGAGAACGGCTTCGAACGCACCATGGTAGAATTGGTGTATCCCTTTCTCGACAAATTGAATGTATTGTGGCTGACCAACAGCGTCAGCCCGGCGCACGAAAAATTCATTGGTCACCTGATACGGCGCAAACTGATGTGCGCCATCGACAACGAGCCGGCCGTTGCTACACGCGATGCGGCCACCTTCCTGTTGTACCTGCCCGACGATGAATCGCAGGAACTGACCCTGTTGTTTATGCACTATTTGTTGCGCAACCGCCGTCAGCGTGTGGTATATCTGGGTCACAAAATTTCTCTGAGTGATCTGGAGGATGCCACGCAGCCCTTGCGCCCCGATTATGTGTTCACCATTCTTCAGGAACCGATCCCCCGACACCCGATTCAGGGCTACCTCGATTCCGTTGCCAGGGTTGTCAATCCTTCTCAATTGCTGCTGACCGGGGCCCAGTTGTTTGTCAATCTGATCAAATTGCCCGCGAATGCGCGGGTGCTCAACGGTTTGCAGGACACTATCCAGTTCCTCGACAACCTGATGCTCAAGCAGCGCAGCAACAAAACAACTTCGGCTGTAGGCGACGAGCAAACCGCCGTCGGAAGCGCCCAGTAATTCCCCGCTGTTATTTTCCTCCCTGACGGTCCAGCCAATCAGCCATGGCCATTTCCTGGTTGTCTTTTTCCCGGATGCGACCCATCCATTTTTTGGCAAATTGCCAGTTCCTGTTGCGGATGGCTATTATGCTGCAGAGCGAAAAAAGCGCGTCTTCCAGGTCACGCGTCGGCTGCACAGCCGTGACGTCGCGGAAAGTTTTAAACGGCCCGTTAAAGGCAATCCCGCCTCCTTCCCGGACGAATTTGAAACCCATTTTTACCCGAATGGAATCCTTTGCAAATGCCTGATATTGCCCAAAAATGACCAGGTCGGCGTTGCAGGCACGCGCCATCTGTTCGGCTTCCTGCGAATTCATATCTTCTTTAGGGCTGGCCGGACTGATTTTAACCTCAGCTGCTATGCCTGCTTTTTGGGTCAATTCCTGGATGCCATCGCGGATTCGGATGGCCGGGCGCGCTTCCGAAGCCCCGAGGCGATCAAAAGGCAATATCAGCACGTGCAACGCCTGTTTGTCGTCAAATGAAGGACACCCTGCATTGCGCCCTTTCAACAGCCAAAAGACCAGAATGCCCATCAACAAAGCGCCTCCGATACCTGCCCACAACCACTTTCGGCTGGCGCCGGAGGTCGGAAGTGCAATCGCCGGCACCCGGCCCGCCTCGAAGTCGTCAAGCACTGCCAGCAGCGTATCGTTCACCTTGCTGTATTCCCGCTGTGCTTCCTGAAACGGCAGTATGCCTTTGAGTTCCTGCTGACGGGTAGCATTGAAGTTGGCCTCCGCTACCCGCAAGGTGCGCAAGAGGTTGTCCTTGAAACGGGAATCTTTTTCCAGCAAAGCGATGAGCAACTGTACGGCCTTCCCGGTGTCGCCCTGGCTGAGCAGGGAGCGGACGGATGCAATGTCGAGGTTGTTTTCCACAGGCAATCAAATTTAACTGGTGCAAATTGACGAAATTTCGGGGAGAAATTTCCCGTTAAAGTTGAGTACGGCGTGGAAAGGCGAGGTAAGCACCAGGTATCATTGCACCCAATATTCTTGTGGCACGTTTTTTTTCAGGCAGGTATAGCAGGGCCCAATTTTTTACAGGCGTTCTCGTTTCGATTGAGAAGTTAAAATTTTCCAATGAAATTATACGTCAAATATATGGTGAGTATCCGCTGCAAAATGGTGGTGAAACAGGTTTTAAAAAAGCTGGGGCTTCACTATATAAATGTGGACTTGGGAGAAATTGAGACCCTGGAAGAACTGACGCCGGAGCAACGCGATCAATTCCGGGTTATGCTGCGGAGTTCAGGGTTAGAGCTCATGGAAGACAACAAAGCCATTTTGATTGAGAAAATAAAAAATGTGGTTGTTGAAATGGTACATTACACCGAAGCGCCACTTAAAATCAATTTTTCGGTTTTCCTGGCTGAAAAACTGAACCATGATTATACCTACCTCTCCAATCTTTTCTCTGAAGTGGTAGGCACCACCATTGAGCACTTTGTCATCGCACACAAAATAGAACGTGTAAAGGAATTGATCGTGTACGACGAGCTCAACCTGACCGAGATATCCTACCTGCTCAATTACAGCAGCGTTGCCCATTTGTCCAACCAGTTCAAAAAAGTGACAGGTCTGACACCCTCCCATTTCAAAAAACTGAAAAAGAGGCGCATGACCGGTCTTGAAAATGTTTAACCTCGGTTGGTTGAACCTGCTTCAAAAAAATGACCGAAAGGGTTGCTGAATTTGGTGAGGATGAACACCTTTC
>Ga0075163_10003129_pt1 | contig 22311 bp, 28 predicted proteins | sample JI1023141ADNA_FD_71478 | JGI IMG/M metagenome (GOLD analysis project Ga0075163, IMG submission 71478) | Wastewater effluent complex algal communities from Wisconsin, to seasonally profile nutrient transformation and Carbon sequestration -... | ecosystem: Engineered > WWTP > Effluent > Algae... | reverse complement strand
CGGCGAGTGCTACTGCGGAGCGGTGCTTCGACAACGGTTGCGCCGGCTGCGATGACTGCATCGACGAACAGGACGACCCCGAGTGATCCACTACCACGGCCTGCCGATCACGCCAGAGACCGCGGCATTCGTCGCGCTCAGGGCGGGGCATGCCTTCCCGAGCTTCAGCACGCCTCACCAGTTGGAGATCGCTGTGGCTGTGTGCCAATCGATCGCCATCGACAACGGGGCGTTTCCTGCTTGGCGAGCCGGTAAGCCGATCCTGAACTGGGCGCCGTTCTACGAGTGGGCGGCGATGTGCAAGCGCATCCCGTCGTGCGACTTCGCCGTGATCCCCGACGTGATCGACGGCACCGAGGCCGACAACGATGCTCTGCTGGCCGAGTGGCCGCTGCCCAAGTGGTTCGGTGCGCCGGTCTGGCACATGCACGAGAGCCTCGAACGATTGGAGCGGCTGGCGAGTTCCTATCCGCGCATCTGCATCGGCAGCTCGGGCGAGTTCGCGACCATCGGCACGACGGCGTGGTGGGGTCAGATGGCTCGGGCGATGCGCGTTCTGTGCAACGGCGACGGCGAGCCCCTGTGCCGCATCCACGGCTTGCGGATGCTCAACCCCGAGATATTCACCCGCCTGCCACTGAGCAGCGCCGACAGCACGAACATCGCGCGGAACATCGGGATCGATCAGGCCTGGAAAGGCACCTATCCGCCGCGCACGAAAGAAGCCCGCGCCGCCGTCATGCGCGACCGCATCGAGGGCGAAAACTCGCCCAGCCGCTGGGGATTCATCGTCCCCGAGGTTCAACTTGCCGACCAAGGATCACTGCTGTGAATTCATACGAGACGCGCTTCTACTGCCGCTGCCCGAACAACGATGTGCGCATCGACTACCGATTGACCATCCAAACGCGCGCCGTGCTTTCGGTCGAGTCGATCATTGATGGCATCGAGATCGATGCGGAGGAGCCGATCTACCACGAGGAACTTGCCGATCTGCTGCTGGCGCGCTTCGGCGGGCACCAGACGCTGAGAGCCGACCACCACGGCGTCACCATCGAGACGTGGCGTGGCAGTAGCTCGACGCCCCAAACCTAAGCGGCAGCGACTTGATCGAAAGCACAACATCATGAACAAGAAATCTCCTGCCGCAGCCCCTCAAGGTGGAGACACCGGAGCGCCATCATGAACATTTTCCGCCGATTGTTCTGCAAACACGACTTCACTTTTATGCGCAACCTGTACGGCGACCAGATCATCGAGTGGAACTACTCGCGCTCGGTTTGGCGATGCAGCAAGTGCGGAAGGGTCGAAGGGCGCGCCGAACTGCTCAGCCCTTCTCCTGCAGGAGCAGCCTCTCAAGATGGGGCGCCATCATGAGGGGGCGCCTGCCAATCGACAAGGAAGCGCGTCGGCGCGACAAGCGGCGCCGAGTGCTTGAGCGCGGCCTGATCGCCGGCCTTGAGTTGATCGACGGCATCCGCCAAGAGATGGCGCAGCTTGATGCCGCAGACCGAGCCAACACCCCGGCGAAGCCGGAAGCACCCCAACCCCCGAAACACGCTTCTGATCATCAGACCTGAGCATCCTCATCAGCGACGCTGCCGCTCAACCTACTTTCACCCACAGGAGAATTCACATGGGACTCGATTGCTCGCACGGCGCTTGGCATGGCGCCTATTCCGCATTCATGCGCTGGCGGACGGAACTCGCGAAGATCGCAGGCTTGCCGCCGTTAGAGTTGATGGAAGGGTTCTTCAAGCCGGGGCCCTACGGTTCGCTGTACTTCGGCCAGCGCGTTGAGGACGATCTCTACGCGGGCAAGCGCGCGCGCGTGAGTGAGGGCCTTCCGATTCTGTGGAGTTGCCTTAAGCCCAGCCCGCTCCACGAGTTGCTGTATCACAGCGACTGCGAGGGAGAGATTGCGGCCGACCGCTGCGCACCCATCGCGGATGCCTTGGAGGCGCTGATACCTCTGATGCCTGCTGGCGATGGCGGGGGGCATATCGGGAACTGGCGGGACAAGACCGCCCAGTTCGTGGCGGGTCTTCGTAGCGCAGCGGCGGCGAACGAACCTCTCGATTTCCACTGACGCGCGGCGCCAGCCGCAACCTGAGCGGCAGCGTCTCCATTGAGCAATGCAACCGTATAGACCAGAACGAGGCTCGCAATGAACCCTAAAGACTCCCCCACTGCATCCGAGAGGGCCGAAGGCCCGGCAGACGAGCGGGCTGCGTTCGAAGTGTGGGCGCACCTGAACCTGTTTGGCCTTGAATTGAACGCCGCCGGCTCCTACGAACACCGGGCCACACGGTACGCATGGCAAGGCTGGCTCGCCCGCTCTCGTCTTGCAGCAGCCACACCAGTAGTGCCGCCGAGCAAGAGCGCCATGATCGCGATTCTGGAAGCGCAGGGCTGGCAGTGGACGCCCTCATCAGGAGAAGGCGGCCTGTACCGCTACCTTCCGCATGAAGGAGTCGAGTTCGTCCAAGTCAGCACGCTCGAAGCCCTCGCCGCTTCTCCATCACCCCGAACCCCAGAACAGCCCGAACAGCCTTCTGTTCATCCTGTCGAGGCTTCGGCGTCGATAATTGGGACGCAGACTGTTGTGGAAGGAGTGAGGCGATGACGGACGACATCACCTTCGTGGCCGAAGACACGTTCTGGATCAACGGACGAGGCCGCGTGTTCACCGGCCGCGCCCCCGTGGAGAAGGCAAACGAAGTGCTGCCCGGCAAGCACATCCGAATCATCGGCGCAGGCGCCAAAGACTGCCTCTACAGGGTCAAGGGAGTGGAGCGCTACGCCGTACCGCGCGCGATGTACTTGGGGGAGCCAACGGGGCTACTCGTGGACGAAACTGATATTCCTGCTGATAGGAGTGCGCGATGATCATCCCTATTTTCTTCTACGTGCCGGTCGCATCTTCCAGCGGCGGTCATTGGCCCGGGGAAGCCGCCAGCCGGCGGATGAGGGAGTACGAAGAACGCCGGGATCGCGTCAGGGCTCAGGTGATCAAAGACTTGGGGCCGCGACCAATCCGGCCGGGAGCGAAGGTCGTTGGCGAAGGCTATTTCAGATTTGGAATTTGGCTTGATACAAGCGACCACGAACTTGAGAATGAGATCACGCGCCGGATGGAAGCGCAGACTGTTGTGGAAGGGGTGAGGCGATGAGCGAATGGGTATCGATCAAGGACCGGATGCCACCAATTGGCGTTGATGTGCTTTGCTTAAGACCAAGTGACACAAGCGCGCACTACTCCGTTCTGCACTATGACGGGTCGCGGGGATGGAACCCTAGCGGTCTGTCACTGGGATGGGTGTCGCATTGGCAGGAACTGCCGCCGCCTCCAGATGAGCCGATCATGGTATGGATCAACAACGAGCAGCGCAACGGACTGGTGAAGCAGAAAGTTCTCAGGAGAATGCCATGAACAGGGCCAAGCAAAAGATGCTGGCTCGATTCCAGCCCGCACGGCCAATAAAGCGCCGTGACCTAGAAGTTGAGTCTCTGTCGCCAATGGTTGAAGGCGTCGAGTATTTCTTCACCATAAAGCCGCGGCCGGGAGGCGTCATTGAGACATCTCGACGACAAGGCAAGAACGGGCCGGTTGAAGTTGTTTGGAGAATGCCATGAAGACGATCGAAGAACTCGCCCGAGAGGCTGGCCTCGACTCTTGCATGCACGTCAACGCCGAACTCGAATCACTCGCGCGCTTCGCTGCCCTTGTTCGGGCTCAGGCTTTCAAGGACGCCTACAACGCGGTGCTGGACATGGAGAAGGGCGACAAGGCCGTGCGCTGGTCATGGTTCAGTTTGAACCGGCAAATGTATCTGCCATCTCGACGATGTCTTCCATCGTCCAACGCAGAGTTGTGACCCCCGCGGCAATGGCCGGCGTGGGTCTTCACAGAGCCGTGCACTTTCACGAAGTTGTAGACCATGAAGTAGAACGAAACCGCGTGCATGTGGTTCTCGAACTTCTTGGAAAACGAGTTGGTCAGCCGGGTGAAACGGCGCATGCCCATGCGCATGGTCAGGTTCGCGCGCTCGACGTGCGAGGTAGAGACTTTTGCCATGTCGGGCGAGCCGCACACCGGGTTCTTGGTGGCGCCAGTGCACACGGCGGGGCTGTAGCGGCGCTTGGCTTCGACGACCGAGGGGCCACCCTCATAGGACTTGTTCAGCACCGCGTAGTCGACGTTTGAGCCGAAGTGCCGCGCGACCGCAGCCGGGTAGCCCTGCATGCCGTCGCTGGTCAGTTGCACGCGGTTCGCGAGGCGCATCGCCAGATCGCCCATGAAGATGTCGGTGCACTCGGTTGTGCGGTGCCCAACGAGCCAGCAGGGCATCAGCTTGGTGACCGGATCGATGGCGGTGAACGTGTAGCAGTCGCCGACCCACAGGCCAGCAAGGCCCTCGGGGGCGTTCTTCTGCTTCATGCCGATGAACGACCAGATTTCATCGACCTGAATCTGCGTGCATTGCAGGTTGCGCATCACGCGGTGTTGGTAGAGCGAGCATGCCTCGCCAACGTCCGCCATGAGCTTCAGAACCGTGTTCTTCGATGCGCCGGTCATCCGGCAGGCCGCGTTGACGCCAACGCCCTCAGACAGCACGGTCAGGATGCGGGCGCGGGCTTCGGTGGTCAGGCGGTTCATGTTTCGCTCAAGCATTCAGTGCAATTCACTGTACGACACAAGCAGACTTTGGTCAAGCATAAAGTTCAGTTTGGAATAAAACTGGAATATTTCTTGGCCGGCGCTATGATGGCTGATCTTTACCTCGTCGAGTGCACGTCATGCCGCTCATCTCCCAATCCGACGCGATGGATGCCCTGGCCCCTCATAGCGACGCCATGTTCAGGATCGCAACTGATCCTTGGAATGAGTACCACGCACTCACTCCGGCGTCGTTGCTTGTCAAATATGGGTCACGCACGCGAGCGAACTCGGTTCACGACTTGATGGTGGACGAAGCAACGCGCTACGCCGTTGCTGCCGAGGGAGTGCGGATGTTTCAGCGAAAGATGATGCGCGGGATGGTGATCGATGACCGCATCGCCATCCGCTTCAAGAAACTCGATGAAGACAGCTACTCAAGGGGGCACTACACCAAACAGGTGGAGGAATGGCGCGATCAGGTTGAGCTTGATGGCATAGATGCCACTCACCACCTTGAACTCGGATACGTGCTGAACGCTCACGACACTGAGGTCGCCGAGGTCCGGATTGTTTGCCCCTCGGGCCGCAATAACGCTTGGTGGTCTCGCATTGACCGCAGCGGCATGCAGCCTGTGGTCGCAGACCTGTTCCCGCCCAACGACCCGATTGAGCAGGGCGGCGCGATCATCAAGCCCAAGGGCCGGGGAGTTGTGGTTCCGATGCACAGGAAGGGCGATGAAGATCAACGGTGAAATGGTCACGCTCGCGCGTGAGTTCAGAGAACTCACGCAGCAGGCGCTGGCAACAAAGCTCAATGTGGGGCAATCGACCGTTGCGAAGATTGAAGCCGGACAGAAGTCAGACGTTGAAGACGACTTGCTACGCCGGATCAGCGAGTCGCTTGAGTTCCCCCAAACGTTTTTCGGGCAGTCCGAAGAACTCTTGACGTTTGGATCAAGCGCGTATTTCTATCGCAAGCGCGCCTCACTCACAGCGGCGGACAGGAAGCGCATTCACAGCATCGTGAATCTACTTCGCATCGGACTTCGAAAGATGCTTCGCCATGTGGATGTGGAGCCTCGCCGGCCGCTTCCTCAACTCGACCTTGAAGAGTATGGCAACAGTCCAACGAGGGCCGCTCAAGCTCTGCGTGGCTTGTGGTCGCTACCGGATGGCCCAGTGAAGGATCTGACCGGGCTGGTCGAGAGTGCGGGTGTGATCATCTTCAGATGCTCATTCAACACCCGAAAGTTCGACGGCACAAGTTTGCGACTTGCTGACATGCCTCCGATGATCTTCATGAACGCCGATCTGCCTGGTGATCGGTGGCGCTACACCTTGTCCCATGAACTTGGGCACTTGGTCATGCACACTGTCCCCTACGAGGCGATGGAAGATGAGGCCGACGAGTTTGCTGCCGAGTTTTTAACCCCAGAACACTCCATCAAGCCACAGCTTGTTCAAGTGCATCGATGGACTGCAAGAGATATCGCGCAGTTGAAGCTCTATTGGCGGGTGTCTTTGCACATGCTCGTGAAGCGTGCGAGCGACCTGAACGTGATCGATGCCAATCAAACTCGATCAGCATTCATTGCGCTTTCGCCGCATCGCCAGCAAGAGCCAATTCCGATTGAGCAGGAGATGCCTACGTCACTTCAAAAGATCGTCGAGGCGATCTCAGAAGAATTGGAATTCGGCCAAGAGGGCCTGTCGGCCATGCTGCATTGGATTGGTGAGGTCACAGAGCAACTTTTGCCTTTTTCCGAGAAGGCGCCGACTCGTTTGCGATTGGTGCGATAGCGGGGGACTTGCTCCAGCGACTTCTTGCCGCGCGTTGCGCAATGTCGGTTCGCTGCTCCGGGGTTAGCTTTGTGGCCCTTGCAAGGCCCCCCTTGACCCCACCCTTGCGCCCGCTCTCTTGCTTCTTGCTAAGGGCGGGAACGACCACTTCGCCAGTCGCGCGCTGCACGACATCGAACGCGATTTGAGTGAAATCTTTGCGCTTAGAGCTCATCGTTCAATGGTAGCGAATCGCTCACGTTTCAGGGAGGGTTCTGGTCGCCAAAACTTGGCCCGACTCCCGCCAAGAGACCGAGCAACCAAGCGAAGTCCTCATAGGTCCAGGTGCCATTGGCAAGCATCACCGTGGCGTCTTCAAGGATCTCGTCCCGTCGAACTTCGACGTTTTGCTCTGACAAGTACGAGAGGGCACAAGTTAAAGCAGTGCGCTTGTTCCCATCATTGAAGATGTGGCCCCGCGAAACGGCCTCTGCATAGAGGCCGGCAATTCCAAGGACATCGCTCAAGCCGGCGTAGTGGGCGTGGTTTTCCACTCGCTGGAGTGCAGCTTCGACACCCCCACGCCCACCACTCGCGAATCCGGGAAGGCCACCTAGATTCGCGATGATTTCGTCATGTATCGCAATGACGAAATCTACGTCAAGCAATCAGCGATCCTTGAGCGCGAGCAGCACGTCATGATGCGTTGCGATGACCCTGCGTGCCGCTTCAATCACTTTCTGACGATCAATGGCATTGTCAGCCCGGACCTCAACACGCGGGGTAATCATGGCTCGCTTATGGATGGAAGCTTGGGTCTTCACATCGGCAAGCCTCAGCAGTCCGTCTTTGCGGGTCATGGTCGGCTCCTCAATCATCTCGTCTCAGCACACTGAGCTGCATTGTGCAACGCAGCAAAATACCTTGCTCGCAAGGTGTCGGTGCGCACGGTACTAATGTTGTCCCCCGGGCACACTTCGGGCTATCCCGCGTATTGACGTGCACTGGTGACGCATCTCGACGCTATGGCGTCTTCGGCATAAGTACAGCAGCCTTGAGACTTCCAGCCTAGTAACGGTTGGCTGATGCGCATGTAGGCGATTAACGCGCGAAGTGGCGGCGAAGCATACAACGTGCCCGAGTTTGTAAGCGCCGCATTTTCAAACTGAACCATGACCCGTGCGCTTCGACTGCTGCACGGCAATTCGTAATGCTGGATTTGTTCAGATCGGGCCAGAGGTCTGCAACGTCGCGACCTGCAAAAAGCCTCTCTGCCAGCAGACTCGCATCTGCCAAGACGCACTAGAGCATGAGAAGGTGGCGAGGATCTGCGACCCTGGCGCCCGCTAGTCGAGGTGCCCAGCTTTCCCGCTCAAGGCTTCGTAGGCTTTCCACTCTCGAGCCTGACAGGCGCCGAGTTGAGTTCGTAGCTCGTCTGCTCGGGCAGCTTGCCGAGTAAGAAACTCGCTGTCTCCGCGTGAAAGGACGGCCCCAGAGGAACCGAGGCAGGCGGGCGCGGCGGGATTGGGCAGGCGCCCGGGCCTGTCGCGCAGCCCGATGAGAGCACGGTCGCGCTCAGCAGCAATGCGGCGCACCTCTTCGTCCTTGAGATCATTGAGCACTCCGTAGTCGTCGTGAAGGTTCTGTTCGGTCTGGCGGGCCTTGTCCACTGACTTAGCCAGTGCAACCTTGCCCCTGTCATGCTCGAATGAGTAGCCCACATAGCAGCCAACCGGGAACAGGATTGCAGCGGTCAGGCCAATGCTTCCGATCAGGGTTGTGAGGCTGGGCATGAAGAACATAAAATCAGTGCGTGAGCGGAGAGGCGAAAGCCCGGTCCGGTGTACGGCAGCGATAAGCGCGGTCCGAGGGAATGGGAGCCCCGATGACAACCCAGCCAGCAATGGCAAGAATTTCGGAAAACTGCTCTCCGCTCACACCCATCACGGCACTCCCGGCTTTTTCCGCTGCGCTGCAAAGAACGCATCCCAGGGGCTTGGCGATGGGGTGATGCTGTTGGCTGCTTCGTTCGCTGGAACGTCGGTGTAGTGCTTGCCATCAGGAGCCCGTTAGACGCCCTCTCTCACCTTGACGTGGGGGACTGGCATGGCCGGCTTCTCGATCTTGCGGCCGAGGGCTGGCGCTTCGTCTTTGTCGATCTGTCTCACGCCGGATACTCCTTCCACGGCAGTTGCAGATGCGGACCATCGGGGAAGCTCACCCAGTCCGCTCCTGCTTCCAGCGGCACATTCAGTTGCTGAGCCGCGCTCTTGAAGATCGGCACCGCCCGATGAAACAAGGGCCAATCCCAGCGAACCTCGCCGCCGATCACTGGTGCGAAGTCCACGGCGTGCCCCGTGAGGTGACGCGACTTCATCGTCTGCGATGCCCCGGTGCGGACGAGTTCCTGCTGTCTGCTGAGGGTTCGCACGCCTTCGGTGATGATGAATCCAAGGTCTTGCGGCATGATCGAAGCTGCGAGCTTGACGACCTTGACCAGATCGGGATGGACTCCGGTCAGGTTTGCCATCGATCGGGTGTTCAGGATCATGGCTTCGGCCTCTCAGGCAACCCCATAGACGCCTCAGCCTTGCGCCGCGCCGTCTCCTCGAGCCAGGCCACCCCTCGCCCGCCTGCGTGCCCTGCAAGACCCGCCAACGCGGCGGTGAGCACCGGCGGCACACTGAAGTATTCGGCGATCCAGAAGACCAGCAGCCCTGCGAACGCGCTTGTCGTCAGCTCGCCGATCAGCGCGGCGATGTTCGAGCCCTGGACGTCTCCCTTGCGCACCTTGGCCCACCAGCTGACTACGCCGCCGAGCATCGCGATTGCGAGGATGAACCCGTATTGCTTCAGCGGGTAGTTGAGCGGGTCTTTGATGGACGGCATGGATTCAGCAAAGGCCGCGGCCGGAGCCAACATGATCCAGAGGGCGAGGATGTAATGCATGGCTTTACAGCAAGAGAAGAAGTGCGCTGCTCGATGAGCCGCCACCGCCACCGGCCGGGGCAAGCTCGAACGCGACGAGCCAGCAGTCTTGCGGGACAGACGCGCTCCACGTTCCGCCGCCTACTGGCGACTGACCTGAAGTGAAGTTCCCCCAAGAGATGTGCATCACATGGCCCTCGTTGGCGTTTGCGATGGCGCCTGCTGTGATGCCCGTACCGGTCAGAACTGAGAACCCCGATCCGGTCGTCGTGCTGGTCTGCGTAGAACCACCAGTCTCAACGCTGACGCAGATCACCAGCGAGTCCTGCGTGAGTAGCAGTGCGTCTGTCGTCCACGTTGTTCCTGTCGAGTTCTTGCGTGCGGTCGCTTGTGTGGCCCCGGCAGTCTTCAGTCCCGTGAACTCAGCGACAAAGGCTGTGATGTCCGCATTCGTGCCGCCGTTGCTCGGCGTGACCGTGGTCGTACCTGCCGTGGCAGGAATGGCCGCCCAGGTGGCGCGCTTGTTCGCGTCGTCGAACGCAGTCGCCCAGGTGGACCCCGCGCTGCCGACCGACCGCGTTCCCGCGGGGGATGCGAACATCGAAGAGATCAGCGCGCTCAGCGCCGTCGTCGATGTGATGGTGATCGGAAGCGTCGAGGCCAGGGCGTTTGCCGCCGCTTGGCCCTTGGCGTTGAGAAGGGCAGCGACCATTACAGCCCCGCGAGGTAGGCCACGGCCTCAGAGTAGAGGTTCGCGCCCTTCTTGAACGCGAGCTTCGACAGGATCTGGCTGATCGCCGCCGAGTTCCACTTCGAGCCGTTGTACTTGTAGCAGCCCATGCGCCAGTAAGAGGCGTTCACCCCGGCGCCGGTCACGTTGTACGTGTTGAAGGCCGACGAATCGACGATCTTGTCGTACACGCCGCCGCGAGTCTTTGCGCGCCACACCTCGAGCTTCGGCGCGTGCCCACTGGTGTAGCCTGGGCGATAGTGGACGATGTAGTAGTAGGCGACGCCCGGAGCTGGGATCGCTTCGCTGTAGAGGTGGTTCGTCGCCTCGGTGTCGGGATAGGCGCCGCCGTTGTAGTTCCACTGGCTCGGCGGGCGGGTGTTGTACGAACTGCTCCAACGAATGTTGCCGGTCTGACGCTGAATCCAGAACGTGATGTCAGGCTGCGTCGCGCCCTGCCCGTTGGTGTGGGTCTGCATGATGACCATCTCGTCATCCGCAGCCGATGCGCGCGTGTATTCGCTGGTGTCCTCGCACCAGCGGAAGGCGCCCCAGAAGTCGTTTGCTGGGACGAGGTTGTTCGCGTCCGCGTCAGACCATCCGTACTGCTCCGCGCGCGATTGAACATCGCTCGGGTAGCCCGGATTCGTGATCCGCGACTTGTAGACCTGCGACGCAGATCCAGCCGGGTCGGAGATCAGGGTCGTCGCGCCGTTGAGGTTGATCGTGCCGCTCGGCGTGACGACCGGGAGCGCCGTGACGCCTGACGCTGCCGCCACTGAGGCGCTGAACGTGATCGACGCGGGGGCGCCGACAGCGTCCTTGAAGTTGACCGTGTAGGGCGTGCTGGACGACACGACGCTGGGGTTTCCGGTGCCAATGACGTTCGCACCCGAGATCGACACCGTGATGCCAGAAGCCATTGCCGGCGAGAAAGGGGTAGTCGGGTCAAGCACCCAGGGCTGCGTGCCGCCCGAGAGTGTCGCGATCGTGGCCTGCGAGATGGGAGAGCTTTGCGTCCAGCTATATCCGGCAGCACCTTCTGCCGTCAGGGCTGCGGCAAATGTCGCGATGGCCGCGCTGATCACCTTGCCGGCGCTGACGGAGTTGGCGACTTCGGTCAGGCCGGTCGACACGTCATAGACGCGCTCGATCACGTACAGCGTATTGTCGACGACGGCCGGCGAGCGCGGGGTGTGGATCGGCAGCGCCTGCGGCGTGTAGTCGGGCGAACTATCGGGCACGCCGATGTAGAACTCGTACACGCGGGTAGGGTGGACTGGCGCAGAGTAGGTGCCGATCGTGAGGTTCGCGGCGGTGCCGAAGTTGATCGTCGCCGGCCACGCGACCGGGCTGGTGTTCGTGACTGCAGGCGTGGTGCCGGTGACTGTGACCGAGTTCGACGTGAGTACTCCGGGGGCGGTGCTTGGCACGTCGAGCGCGCTGTATCCCGTCACCCGAGCCGTCAGCGCCTTGCCGACAACCGTATCGTCGCTGTTGCCCATCGCCACGCTGGTGGACGACGCCTTGGCCGATGCGGTCTTGTACGGCACGCCATCTGCGTACAGCTGCACGACATAGTTCGTCGCGCCGGTCCACACGCCGACATTGACGGTGATCGCTGAACCGGACGGCGCGCTGACGGAGATCGACGGTGCGGTGCCGGTGTTCGTCGGTGCGGTGCCAGTGACCGGCCCCTTCACGTTGGACGTGCGGGTGTTGCTCGGCTTGTTGGTAACCGTGTCCGTCGCCTTCTGGGTGACGTAGATCGAGCCGCCGATGTGCGCGGCGGTCTGCATGAATGTCGAAGGCGTCGAGGCGCTGGCGATCGTCTCGGTGTAGACCTGAGAGACAATCCCGGTCGAACTCACGAAGAACCACGTCCAGGTGTCCACATGGGCGCCACCGGAGCCGTTGGTCACGGTTCCCTTGGTGATCGTCAGCGCATTGCCGACGCCGACAGTCCCGCCGAGAGACGGGTCGGTCGTCACGACCGGGTCACTGGTGCCGCCAGATGCCAGGCGGCTTTCGATGCTGATGCGCCACTGCTCGAGCGTCAAGCTGTCGCTTGCAAAAACGACGTTCCCGGCCGGGTCGTTGTTCGTGCCCTTCGAACGGTCCTGAGCCTCAGCCTTCGCAGTGGCGATGGCAGAAGTCATCTCCGCCTGGCTGACGCCATTCGCGATCGTCCCAGAGATGTACGAAGTCCAGTTCGCCGCCTTGTTCGGCGGAAGCGCGGTCAGTTCGTAGTTGCGATTCCCATCGTCAGTGCGGGTGCACCAGTCGCTGATGTTCGCCTCGAGGCCGAGCATCGCCACCTCGCTCGCGACTTCCCCGCGGTAGGTGCGGGTCAGCGACCCGGTGAAGTATGGAAGGTCGCGATACCTCGTCCGGCCGTCGCCCAGCTTGGTGTCGCCGGTGTCCTTCTCGATGCCGGGCTGCATGAACGCCAGGACGATGTTGTCGGCGTTGAGTTCTTCTCGGGTGCCGAGCTTGGCGTATCGGAGGTCGATGATGGACATTGGGCCTCAGTTCGTCGAGCGCGAGACTTCGTACCAATTCAGCCCATCGCATGCGAGCGTGATGGCGTCGTTGGCAGTCGCAGTGAAATTGCCGTTGAGGGTCAGGTTCGACCCGTCAGTCAGCGCGGCGGTGCTGTCGTAGATCAGCGTGATGACTGCCCCCGTGTGCCCGCTGACCGGGATCGAGGTCGTGGTCAACGTGCCGGAGATGTGGAGAACGCGATAGCCTTGCGGCAGCGTCATCGCCCCGGCCACGGACGCGACGGTCGGGCAGATCGGGTCGTTGGTCGTCGGGATGGTCCCGCCCCACACATTGCCGAAGTACGCCGCCAGCACTTGGGCCGGGCTGGGGAACCGCGCCCCGGCGCTGGTCGCGTTGAACACGGTGTTGTTCGTCACCGAGACGCCGGACATCGTGCCGGCCGCGATGTAGACGCCGATCTCCATCTTCGCGTTGGCATCGCGAATGACGTTCAGGTCAACAACGTAGCTCGCCGCGTTGTTGATGAAGATGCCGTACTTGTCGCCCGACGTGACGCCTGAGGCCACGTTGGTGATGGCATTGCCGCGGACGATGATGTTCGTCGAAACCAGCTGATCCCGAATACCGCTCAGCACGCAGTCGCGGATGCGGTTGCGTTCGATCGTGAGTTCGTCGCACTCGCTGTAGATCACCCCCGACTGGGTGCACAGGCGAATCCGGTTGCCACTGACAATGCCACCGTAGACGCTCGTCAGGTTGATGCCGTTGGTCGCGACGCTGAGCACCGTGTTGTCGGTGCAGACCACATCGCGAACTTTGTACGTTGGAGCCGTCCCGCTGTTGTAGATCAGGATGCCCTGATCACCACACGTCTCGACTTCGTTCCCAACGACGACGATGCCGACAGAATCAGCCCCTCCGTAGTCGGCGTTCTGCACCTTGATGCCGATCAGGGACACGTCCTTGATCTGGTTGTATGCGGCGATGAATCGGGTGAGCGCGGCCCCGGCGTAGATGCCGTGCTGACCGACCAGCGCGTGGATCTTGTTGAACGCAACCCGGGTGTCGGTCGAAGCCTCGACCCGAATACCCTGCGCGACCTTGGTGATCGTGTTGCCGAAGACCAGGCCATCGATGCACCCGACATCGACGAGGACGCCGTAGCACTTGCTGCTGGTCAGGGCTGTCAGGGTCGGTGAGCCAGGTCCAGCAACATAGTTGTGCGCGAACTCGTACCCGGTCGTTCCCTTGAACCGTGCCGCGGTGTAGCTGAAGCCGGTGAACGTGTTGTGGTGGACCCGAATTCGAGACTCGCCACCGCTGCAGAACACGCCGACAGAACGAGAGGCATCCGATTCGCTGAAGTCGGAACTCACACCGACCATGCGGAAGCCGCTGATATCGATGTCCGACTTGCCCTCAGCGTTGAACAACTCGGTGTTGCTCGTCGTCATCGTGATCAGCGAACCGCCACCGATCAGGACGTGGCCGGAGCGGAGAACCAGAGGCGCAGACGACTTCAGCGTGGCGCCCGTGAAGTCAACCCGCAGCGAAGCGTTCAGCGCGGCCTGCAGCCCGGCGAAGCTGTCAACGGTCCCGGAGGCATCCACGCCGAAGTCAAGGACGCTCACCCAGTCCGAGTTCTTGGCGCGCTGCGTTCGGTTGGCTGCACCGGCCGCGTTCAGCTTCGCGCCAATCAGCGTCGCGCCGAGGTCTGATGCGTTGTTCGCCAGTTCGGCACGAATCGCCGTGTCTCCTGCCGTTGCCGCCGCCAGAGCAGCAGTCGCCAGCGCGCGAACTTCGGTGTCCGACTCGTCGATGGCGGCCTGGACATCCGTCGCCGAGATCGTTGCCGTTGGAGCAAACGGGATGCTGGCCGCGCCTGATGCGCCCCCAAGCTGCAGTAGCAGCCAGTTCGGGACTGCCAGATCGGTCGCGAACACGCCGCTCGTATGCGCAACGCAGCAGATGTACGTGCTGCCATCGCTGTTGACGACATCGCGCAGGGCGTATGCCGTCGCCGCAGCCCACAGCCCGCGTGGAACCCCGCCCACAGCGGTCAGGTACTTGTTCACATCGCCCGAGAGCGTGTGAAGTTTGACCATGCTGTCCCGGATCTCGCCGTCGTCGCGCTGGATCAGGGCGAGGTTGGTGATGACTCGGTTGTGCGAGTCTCCGAGCGTGTCGAGTTCGTAGCTGACCCGGGCCGTGCGGACGGTAGAGCGACCCCCTACGTTGGTCGCTTCCTCCTCGGCGAAGTCGGTTGCGCGGAAATACCTGCTAGCCTGAGTCATCCCCCATTGCAACGATTAGGGCTTCAGGTTTTCGCCACGAATCCGGGGGTGCGGGTAGACTGTGTGGATGAACTGGGAACGCGCTGTCGCTGTCGCTCTGGTGGTTGGCTTGATCGGCCCGCTCTTCTGGCTGGGCGTCAACTACCTCGAGAACAAGGCGAAGGCGCTACTGCGCAAACAGATTGCCAAGCGTCAGGCCCGCGGTTCCACCCGCGATTTGCGCCGCCCGTGAGGGGTTGGAGAGCAGCATCTGCTGCAGCGTTTGCGGGGTGCGCGTAGCCGCGTTGCGGCCCATGAGAGCTGCACCGTTCACCGGATCGAGCAGCGCCTGAGCGATCAGGGACTGGATCTTCTCTTCCGGTCCCGAGTAGGCGAACTTGGCGACCTTCGACACGCCCGGGAAGTTCATCGCCGCCCCGAGGACGCGCGGTGCACCAGACTGGCCGGCGATGTTGTCCATCGCGAAGTTCTGGAACGTGTTCGAACCCGGGCCGCGGCCGAGGTTCTGAGAGTTCGCCTTGCGCGCCAGGTCCGTGGCGACACCCTGCAGCGCCTGCATCTGGCCGGGCTCCATGATGTCGGCCATGCCCGCGCCCTTGAACCCCGTTGCCGCTCGGGCGGTCTGGTCTGCGTTTCGTAGGGCCAGGGCGTACTTGGCTCCGGTCTCGCTGCCAAGCGCTCCATGCTCACCCAGCGCTGGCTCGAGTCGTTGAACCAACTCCTGCCCGATCTGCATCTGGTTGATCGGCTTGGACAGGCCCGCATAGGTGGAGCGAGCCACCTTCAGTTCGGGGATTGCCTGCTCCATCCAGTTCATCAGCTGGCCGCGCGTCGCCTTGACGCTGTTGGCCTCTGCGCCAACGATGCCGCTGGCGGGGTCTTTCAGCAGTGCGTCCAATCCCATCTTGATGTCTTGCAGCGCTTGCCCAGTGACTTTTCCAGGGTTGGCGGCATCGCCGAGTTCGAGCGCGAATGGGCGGCCCTGTTCTGCTGCCAGCGCCTGAGCGCGCGCAATTGCCTTTTGGACTGACGGGCGTCCCATCAACTCGATGAGGCGCGGGTCTGCGGCCACGGTCTGCGCCTTCGCTGCGTTGTATAGCGGCTCCGACACAGACTTGCGCACCCCCTGCGCTGCGGCCATTGCTGCATCGTCGCCAGCAATGCCACGGAGGGCCTGCAGGCGGGCCGCAGACTGCTCCATTGCCCGCTGCGTGAAGTCGGCGGGCTGGCGGCTCGCCACGGAACGCTCGAGCGCGGCAATGCCGCCGTTCTCTGCAACCTGGGCCGCAGTCGGGAGCGACCCAGCCACCGCGGGAGCAGCGCCGGCCATGCGCGTGGCTGCTGCTGCGGCATCTTGCCCAGCTGCGGCATTCAGCGCGCGGCCGGCGATCTGTTGGCGACCGCCTTCGTACAGCGGTTCGACGATGGCCTTTGCGGTGCGGCCGATGGCCGGCACTGCCGAAGTCACCGCACTGACTACCTTGGGCGCAACCACACCACCAATGACGCCAGCAGCGGCGCCGGTTGCCGCGCGCCCGAATCGCTCCCCCGCCGTGCCGTACTCGAGCGCGCCAGGCAGTGCTCCAGCGGCCCCGAGGCGCAGAAGGTTTCCGCCGACACCGGCCGCGCCTCCCACAGGGATAGCCATGCTCGGCAACGCTTCGCCCATTGCCGTTGCATAGGGATGTTGTTCCTGCAGCGGCTTGTAGATCGCGGCTTTCTCATCGACGTTCTGCTTCAGACCACCGAGCGCCGAGGTTTCACCCTTGGCCTGCAGCAGCCACTGGGTCAGGCCGTCGAGGATGCTGTCAGCGGTGCGGCCGGCACCGATCGTGGCAGCACCCATCACGCCCGGGTCTTCGACTGCGGGCTTTGCAGCTGCGGCCGGCTTCCCGCCTCGGATCGTGGCGACGCGCGCTTTCAGGTCAGGGTGATCCGCCGGCATGTCGTCGGGGATGCCGTTGATCGTGATGCCGTCTTTCGTGGTGATGCTGTAGGGCATATCAGTAATCCACGCTCACGTTCTTGCCGCCGCCGGCACCGGCCGGGTTCGTCAAGCTCGGCAATCCGCGCTTGTTGACGGGAACTCCGTTCAGCACGCCTTCGATGGCGAGTTGCCGATTCCGCGCCTTCTGCGCGATGTTTCCGGGCTTGTCGTTCGGCTGCACGAAGTACTGTTTGTTCGCGTTCGCAAACTCAGACGGGGAGATGACAGCGCCCGACTCCCGCCGCAGCACGGCGTTGATGAAGTCGCGCTGCGCCTGCTCTGCCTGCTGGCCCTCCTCAGTCAAAGCAAGGTTCGCCATACCGCCCGTCAATCCACCGACCAACGGCATCCCCTCTGCGGCAACCTTTGCATTGACCGCGGCGGGCCAGTACTTCCCGGCCAGGCCGTTCAAGAGACGATCAGCCTCCATCATCCGCGACCCGTAGCCGTTGTCTTTGGCTTGCCCCTCGGTCAGCGGCTTGTCGGAAACCGATTTCCCTTTGAGCGGCACGCCATCCGCGCTGGTGGCTGGGCGCGAGACACCCGTGGCCTTGTTCAGCAGCGACACGTTGCCGTCGTTGTCGGTGATGACTTGGATCTGGCCCGTTCGTACACCTTGCTCGATGTCAAGGCGAGTCCTTGCCGCGCTGGCCCGAGAGTTATCCGCCGAGGCGTAGTGCGCAGCAGCACCGGCAATGCTGTTCTTGGCGCTCGCGTCCTGTGCGCCGGTCTGGGCTTTCTTGAGCCCGATGGTCGATTGCGCGAGGCCGCCCTGCTCGTTCAAGTTGCCGGTGTACTGGTCGAGCACGCCGCCATCACCGCTGACGTGGAACAGCGGCTTGCCTTCGGTCGCGGCCACCGCTCCCCCCAGGCGGTTGCGATCGATGGCGCCGGCCACGGCCGAGTTCAGAAGGCCAGTCTTGTTGTACGTTGCATCCGCCTGCGCCAGGTCGTCCGGCTTCATGTCCTTCTGGTTGAAGAGCATGGGAGCGAACTGCTTGATGGCCTGGGCGAGTTTCGACTGCAGCGCGGGGTCGAACTGCTGCGAGCCGACACCCATCGTTCCATCTTCGGCCGGCGGCCCCATCGGGACTTGCGGGGCCGCCCCGGTGCGCAGCTTCTGACGGTAGGCATCGACGGTCGGGCCATCGGAGCCGGCGAAGTTTGCAACCTGTTCGCGGAACTGGTTCGGGCGATCGGTGAGGATGGCAGTTTCGGCGCCGGTCTGCTGTGCAGTTGCATCGTGCGCTCGCGCACTCGCGTCCGCATTGCGCATCTGCGCGAGTTGCATCCCGAGCTTCGACTGAAGCCCGAGCTCGTTGGCGTAGCCCTGCTGGTACGAGGTATCGCCGCCGCCGATCTGCTGGGCGAGGCGGGACAGCCCCGGCGTTGCGCCGCGGAGCATTCCGACAGAGAAGGTGTTGCGCGGCATGTCAGCCTCGGCCGAACCGGATTTGGCCGGCGTTGTTCCAGAACGTGGGCTGGGCGACGTTCTCACCCAGTCGAGCACCGCTCAGTCCGTAGTTCGCGCCACTCGCCGCACCGCTGGCGGCGGGCAGACTCGCGCCGTATGCACCAGCACCGGCAGAGACGAGCTTGCCGGCCGTGCCCCACCACGGCTCATCGACGTTCTCGGCATCCATCTGCGCAGCCTGAGCGCCACGATTCGCGGTCCCCCACAGGTCTTGCAGGCTCCCGGCGAGATTCGATCGGCGCAGGCCCTCTGTGGTCTGCAATTGGCCCGGCGCGCGGGTCTTCGCCAGTTCCTTGGCAATGGCGGTCAGGCGCTTGCCTTCGCTCAGCGCGGTGTCGGCCTTGGCAGCGAGGTAGTCCTTGGAGACGTTGCCCGCATCGCCCGCGCCTTCGATGATCGTCGGTGCGGCGCCGAGATCCTTCTGGCTCTGGTCGTAGGTGGCTTGTTCCTGCCCCGCCATCGCCGCTGCTCGAGCATCGGCCTGGTAGCTTTCACCCTCCTTCAGCACCATGTCCGCGGACTTGGTTTCCGCTTCCTTGGTCTTCTCGGCTTGGCGGTTCAGGATGTCGCGGCGGTCCTGTTGCTGCTGTTGCTGAGCAGCCATCGACGCGCCGGTCCCTGCCAGCGAGGCGATGAGTGCGGCCCACTGAGCCCCAGTGAGTCCTGCCCCTACTGCGGAGCCACCGGCTGCTGCTGCGCCGGCTGCGGTTTCTGCGCCCGTCATGATGTCACCCCGTTGCGCTCGTCGTGCCCCAACGAGCACCCGAGCTATTGCTACCGCCGCGCGAGCCGCCGTAGTTCGTGTTCCAGAAGCTCCGTGCGTCCTGCACGCCCTGCCCTGCCTTGCTCTTCGTGTAGAGCAACCCCGCATTGGCGAACAGGTCGCCGAGATCGGTTCCCTGAGCTTCGGCAGATGCCTTGTCGCTGTTCACGCGCATGCTGTTCAGCGACGAACTGAGGGCCGAACCCTGATCCAAGCCGGAGTTGATCGACTGCAGCAGGCTCAGGCGGGTGTCTTCGTCACTTCCACGGAGCCCGGCAGCAGCTGCATCAGCCTTTGCCCCAAGATCGAGCTTGCCGGCGTTGTACGTGCGATCGAGCAGGGCATGCTGGTTCACGTCCTCCGAGCCACCGTTCAGGCCTTGGGCGAACAGGGCGAAATTGTTGTCTCGGGCCGCCTGTTGCTTCGTCTCGTCCAGGCGCCGAGTGCCGGCAGTGAACGCATCGCCGCGGACCTTGCTGTAGAGGGCTTCGCGAGCGGCCTTGTTCTTCTCTGCCTCGGGGATCTGGTTGTTCCACGTAGCCAGGGCGGCGTCATACCCGGCCTGATCGACCGAGCTTGAGCCAGGAATCGGGTTTCCAGCGTCATCAACGCCCGTACCCGGAATGCCGTGCGTGTAGTCGGCGAGCGTCGGCGCGGGAGACGTGCCGGCGACACCGAACTGCAGGTTCAGCGCATCGCGCGCCTTTTGCTTCTTGGCTTCCGCTGCTGCGGTCTGCGCAGCAAAGTCTTCACCACCGCCGCCCATCAGGTCACTCCCGGACCACCGACCATCCAGATGGCCGGAGCAACGCCGGCATCAGTGATCTTCGTGGGGATCGCAATTCCGCCCGTCGCGATCGTTCGCGTGCCGACCGTTGACGCGCTGCCGGCAAGTTGGAGCACATCACTTGCGTTGATCGCCAACGAAATTGCGCCCGCGCCCTGCTCAACGAAGATCGGCAGTTTGGTTCCCTTCGGGAACGCGACTGCAACATCGGTCGGAATCGTGAAAGTTCGCCCGGAGGTGTCAGCTGCAGGGTGTCGGACGCCAATGTTCGCGTCAGCCAGAGTGAACGTGTAGTCGGCACTCTTGCTGACCAGCACGAGGGTGTCGAGTTGCGCGCTCTGCGGCCCGGCGGCTTGGTCTGCCACTGTCACCCAGTTGTTTCCGATGGCGTAGCTGGTCGTCATCTCACTGCCTCACGATTGCCCACATCTGCACGTCCTGTCCGTTCCTTCCGGCCTTGTGACGTGTTCCTTCGAACTCCATCCCGACCCGCCTTGCAAACTGCACTGCGCCGGGCCAGTCGGCCATCACATGCGCCTCGATGCGGTGCGCCGGCCCGGAATCCAGATTCGCGATGACTGTGCGGCAGTGCCGGATAAGTTTTCGCCACGATTCGCCGGTCATGGCGTGGGTCGAGATCAACCACGCAACCCCGGACCAGGCCGTGTGCATGGAAACGCCGAAGATCGCAACGGGTTCATTGCCCACGACCATCGACCATGCCGGGCCTTCGGTCTGAAACCTGTTGACCGCCAGCACCTCGTCATTGATCGGCCCGAGCGCGGCTTTGATGGCGTACCGATCCTCCTCACGCATCGCCGAGACAACGTGAAGCGCGTCGGCAAGGGTGAGCTTGTGGATCTCGATCAAAGTTTCACCGATCAATGCGTGATTGAAATAAAATGTGGCGCATGACCAAATTCAACGATTTGACTGGCCGTGTTTTTGAGCGATTGACAGTCGTGTCCCGTGAGCCAAGCCGCGGATACATGACGATGTGGCAATGCGTTTGCCAGTGCGGGCGCATCAAAGTTGTGTCCACTGCCAATCTCGGAACTGGGAATTCCCGGTCTTGCGGGTGCATCAGGACCGAGCGCCTCGTAGCCGACAACAAGGCTCGGCAAACGACACACGGCATGTCCCGCACGCCGCTCTATCGAATCTGGGGTGGCATCATCACTCGCTGCCGCAACCCGCGAGGGCGCCAGTGGCCCGACTACGGCGGGCGCGGCATCAAGATTTGCGACGAATGGGCGACTTCGTTTGAAGCGTTCCGCGACTACATGCCGCCTCGCCCAAGCCCTCGCCATCAGATCGACCGGATCGACAATGACGGCAACTATGAGCCCGGCAATGTGAGATGGGCGACCGTCAAGGAACAAGCGCTGAATCGGCGCACATCGACTGCGATCACCATCGACGGTCAGACGAAAACGCTCAGCCAGTGGGCGGACGACGCCGGCATCGATCGCGCGACATTCGTGTATCGGCTGAAACGTGGTTGGCATGGCGATCGGCTTTTCGCCAAACCCTAAGTAACGTTGAGCAGCGAATAGAAAATCGACAGCTGAGTGAATTCGAACGCTTCGTCAGCCTCGTGCCGGATCACCGGAGCAATCGACGTTGCGACGATCTCGACGGGGATGAACTGGCCGGGCGACGAGTCACCGGTGATCGACTGCGGGATGCTCTCCTTGCCGAGGTCGCGCGGGTCGTACTTGAACGAGAGTTGTGCGGTGCCTTCGAACACCGCGTCGGCCCCGTAGATTTGCTTGTCCACACCCGGGGTCTTGGCGTTCTGAAACGCCATCTGCACTTCGACCGGAATCGATGTGCCGTTGTCGGTGTAGGTCGATGCGTCCCACTCGTAGAGCGTGTTCTCGTCGCGCAGGTACACCTTGCCGTTCAGGCTGGCGATTGCCTGGATGCGAATCGGCAGTTCGTACTCGCTCCAACACGCGATCTTGCTGGTCTTCGAGTACGAGTAGGCCCAAATCTTGGACGTGGAGCCCTCATCGAAGACGCACCAATACTGTCCGATCTCGTGAATCCACAGGCCGACCGGATCAAAGGCATTGACGCCGAGCAACTCCGTCGCCTTGGCCGTCTCCTTGACCAGCCCATCGACTTGCACGCCGATGTCGAGGTCATCCACCTGATCGGTCTGCGACCGGACCGTCATCGACCGGAAGCCGAACGGGGACAGGAACGCGAGGTCGTTCGCGAAGTTGCCCAGCGTCAGCGGAGCGAGTGAGCCGACACCGTACAGCCGCTGGTCGATCGCGTTCGTGCTCGGATCGACTGCCACCACCCACGTCTGAACCGATGACGGGAAGAACACCGCCAGCTTGTTCTGGTACGTGCCGACAGCGACACAGGCGTCCCCGGTGTCCTGCTGCAG
>Ga0075163_10003128_pt1 | contig 22314 bp, 14 predicted proteins | sample JI1023141ADNA_FD_71478 | JGI IMG/M metagenome (GOLD analysis project Ga0075163, IMG submission 71478) | Wastewater effluent complex algal communities from Wisconsin, to seasonally profile nutrient transformation and Carbon sequestration -... | ecosystem: Engineered > WWTP > Effluent > Algae... | reverse complement strand
GAGTGGTTTCAGATGGCTGGCATTTAGAAAAAAACCAAGCGCCACCATGAATGCAGTCGCCAGAAAAATCTTTACTGAGGGTTTTAAACCCAGCGTCAAATCTCTCACGTGATAGTTCCAGCGGATAAAGTAGATGTAGCCCGGAATAATCAGCAAGAGTAAGATTTTAAAAACGCCTGAATACCAAAGATCCTGATTGAATTGCGTAGCACCGAGTATGGGAGCTGGGAGGTAGGCGATGACTAACCCCAGAACATAGCCTGCTATAATATATAAGATAGAATAGCTAAGAAGTAAAACAGTCTCCTGGTTAAGCGCTTTGAATTCAATCTCGCTGGGCGGTACCCGTTGCCACAAAATCCAACGGGTGAAAGTGACAAGCATTGACTTCATAAACCTGTTGACGGATGGCGTGGTAAAATGTTACAGGTAGCATGAAAAGTTCCAGCCATCGTTAGCAGGTTTGAAGCTTTCGCTTGATTAATTCTACTTCCTGGGTGGAGGTGGTTTTTACCAAAGCCTTTTCTAACAATCCTTTAGCAACACTACGATTACCCTCAAGTAAATTAAAATTTCCAAGAGCAGTTAAATATAGAGAGTTATCTTGCAACCCGGTGATATTTTGCAGTTCGGCAATTCCAGCTCGAAATGATAAGGCATACCCGGTTGCAATTGCTTTGTTGAGGCTCACAATAGGTCCGGGTTTAAGCTCCGATAAGGTTTGATAAAGCACTAACAATTTATCCCATTGTGTTTCTTCGAACCGCGGAGCAAGTGAATGAACAGAGGCAATGGCAGCTTCTACATGATACTCACTCAAGGAATTTCCTTCTGAAGCACGCGCTAAAAAATCAAGTCCTTGTTGAATCAGGGGTTTACTCCATTGGGTTCGATCCTGATCTTCCAGCAAAATAATCTCACCCAACTCGCCAGTGCGTGCATCAAAGCGCGATGATTGCAGGCACATCAGGGCCATGAGTGCTTTTACTTTTGGCAGGGAGGTGGCTTTATGTGTGGCAAGAAGGTAGGTAAGTCGCATAGCCTCTTCACACAAATCTTCACGAATAATCTTAGTATGGTGACTGGCGTGATATCCTTCATTGTACAGTAGATACAATACGTGAAGCACGCTATTTAATCGGTAAGGTAATTCAAATAGCCCCGGTGGATCCAGTTTTATTTTTTCCTGCTTTATTTTTTCTTTTGCCCTGTAGATGCGTTTGGCGATCGTCTCTTCGGAAGTAAGAAAAGCGTTGGCAATTTCAGCGACACTCAATCCACCTAATGTTTTTAAGGTGAGCGCAATTTGTGATTCAGGTGCGATCGCTGGATGACAGCATGCAAACATCATTCGAAGTACGCTGTCCTGAATTTCGTCTTCACTAAAGAGTTGATCATTGGACGAGGATAAATCCCAGATTGATTTTATATTTTCATTTTGTGCGGCAAGGATTTTTGATTGCCGTTGACCAGAGCGTACCCAATCAATCGCTTTATTGTGAGCCACTTTATACAACCAGGCCGGGGGGTTATCAGGTATTCCGCGAAAGCGCCAGACTTCTATCGCTTTTAATAAGGTGTCTTGCACCAGGTCTTCTGCGAGATCTAAATTTTCGGTACCTAACAACCGTGTAAGCACAGCGGCCATCTTTCCCGCCTCGTGGCGAAAAAGATGGTCAACCAGTTGCTGTACTTGTTTCGGTGGCTCTGCCACTATTGAGTTTTTATTGACAGGAGTTCGGTTTTATTTCCTTGGTAGACGAGAGGCTACATCTCCATTTTCTGTACAGGCCTTACCTGCACTTTTCCGTTAAAGATAAAATCCGGATAGTCGGCCGTGAGTGCGACTGCTTCATCCAGATCTTTGGCTTTGATAATGAAATAGCCGCCTACCAACTCTTTACTTTCAGCAAAAGGGCCATCAGTAACAACCCGGTTTGGGCCGCTTACAAATTTGCCTTTTGGTTCAAGAGGTTCGCCACCTTCATAGCGACCTTCTTTTCTCAGTTTTTCCACCCAGGCAAACCATTTCTCCATATGTTTTTGAAGGGCTTCCGGGTTTTTCATTTCAGGGGCTACATCGCTGCCGCCATGAAAAATGAGCATAAATTTTTCCATACAATTTTGTCTTTAAGTTAAATGAATTTCTCCTATGACGATCCACGCATCAAAAATCGGACAGGTAGATTAAATTATTTTTTTAGAGAATTATTTGTTCACGAGTTCAAGATCTAGTTGCTGAATGAGCGCTTTCTTTTCCGGTGTAAGGGTGAAGAAGATCAACACGTTCTTTTTCTCGCCTTCCAGAATAAAGCTTCCCCGCAGTTGATTTTCGGGTTCAAGCGCTTTCGCGTTTGCAATAGCACCGGCTTCTTCAAAAATTTTACGAGTAGCTTCCCTTCTTCTTTCCAGCGATTCATCTAAAAAGAAATTCTCGGCAAAGATGCTGGTTTGATCTTCTTGCCAGGCTGGCAACAACTTAACAATCTCCTCTTTCCGTTGATTCAAAATGTGAGAGGGACTCAATACTCTGGGTTTAAGCCCAGCCATTGAAATTAGCGTGTCAAGCACAATTGCATTGGGTGGACCTGGAGCACCATAGGTATGATTGCTGAAGGACACTACACCAATTCCGTAGTCGGGATAAATGCGCCACTCACTGCCAAAGCCGGGTAAGCCACCGCTATGCGAAATGCGCACATTTCCTTTGCAATCTTTTCGCCAGCCGAGACCATAGCCATAGCCTACTGCAACCGGGCAAGGTTCTCCGCTTCTGGTTTTAGCATCGGGAAACAGATTAATGAAACGCCAGGGTTGGTGCATTTCACGAATGGAACTTCTGCGAATAGGTCCTTGGTCAGTTTCGTTGCGTGCTGGCCATGCAGCCAGATGTAATGCCACGTATTTACTAAAGTCTTCAATAGAACAAATCAACCCACCCATAGCTCCATACGCTCCATCATGCAACAGCGGTATCTCTTTCCATTCATTATCAATCCATTGATAGCCCAACGCCAATTGTTCTTTAGGCACCTGATCATATTCCCATTTGGAATCATTCATACCAATGGGCTTCATGACATTATCAGTAATATATTTTTGATAGGAAGTGCCTGATACGTTACTGATAATTTTTCCCAGTAAGGCAAAACCAAGGTTACTATATTCAAACGTAAAGCCTGGAACATTAGAAAATGAAATTCCCTCACTTACCTGTTTCAATAATTCTTCATCGGTAGCATCCAATTGTCTGTCGCCCCACGGGTTGTCTTCCGGAAATCCGGCTGACATGGTAAGCAGATTTTGAATTGTAATAGCAGGAGCATCTTTAGTGAGGGCACCAGCCCCGTTCATTTCTGGAATATATTTAGAAACAGGATCCGTTAAACTTAATTTTCCTTCATCACGAAGTTTCAAAATCGCCATGGCTGTGAAACTTTTACTCATAGAGGCAATGCGGAATAACGACTTGGTGCTAGCAGGTGTATTGGTTACAATATTGGCGGTACCCACACTACCTGAGTACACTAATTGGCCACCGGCAATAACACCAAAACTGATAGCCGGAAAATGATTTTTCTCTGCATAATCACGATAGAGTTTTTCAATCACGGGAAAAACCTTCTGGATATTGGAGAAGGAAGCGGTGTCTGCAAAGTGGGGAACAGAATATCGGTTAACCGAACTAGTGTTAACTGATATAACTTCGGCTTTTTTAGGAGTGCAGCCAATCACTACAAGGATCAATAAGGGCAGAAGGTTTTTCATATTAGAATGCATAAGTCCGGGATTGGAGTGTGGGTTTCTATAAAAATAGCAAATTAATTTTCTTTAAAGATGAGATCGTTTATATCTTCCCTTGAGGATGACCAATATCATGGTGAATCTGATAATAAGTGATCATCTTTAGTAAATCTTTATTATACGACTATGACTCCGAATGCAATGTTTTCCCGATTTTCTACTGGGCTTACCATAATCTTTATCGTATGGATAGTTTTTAATCTGTCGGCTTGTAAGGATGATGATGTAAAGCCCGAAACGGTTACAGATGCAGATGGCAACGTTTATGCTACAGTTACTATCGGCACGCAAGTCTGGATGGCAGAAAATCTGAAAGTGACAAAGTATCGCAATGGCGATCCTATTTCGAATGTAACGGATGGAGTGGCATGGAGTAATTTGATAACAGGCGCTTATTGTTCGTACAACAATGATGCGAATAACACAAAGACCTATGGTCATTTATATAATTGGCATGCTGTAATGGATAGTCGCAACCTGGCTCCGGCCGGTTGGCATTTACCAACAGATACAGAGTGGACTACCTTAGTCGATTATTTAGGAGGCGATGGCGAGGCAGGTACCAAACTAAAAGAGAGTGGAACTATCCATTGGAATAGCCCCAACTTTGGCGTTACCAGTGAAACTAAATTCACTGCACTTCCGGGCGGATATCGCGGGTTCAATGGTACGTTTACGGGTTTGGGTGCTTATGGAAATTGGTGGACAACTACTGAATTCGTATCGAATGCTGCCTGGTGGCGGGGGATGAGTTATTCTTATGGAGGGGTTGGAAAAGATGTTGCCTATAAAGTATCAGGGTATTCGATACGTTGTGTGAAGGATTAATTTTTATGTATAAGAGTAGCTAGAATCAAAGAATAAATGAAGTCACCCACTCATATCGCGCATGCCTGGTTCAAGGCCTTCAATGATCACAACCTTGAGCAACTTCTTATTCTGTATCGCGATGATGCGGAACATTATAGCCCTAAGTTAAAGGTACATCAACCTGAGACGAAAGGGTTTATAAAGGGGAAGACTGCTTTGCGTGCCTGGTGGCAAGATTCATTTTATCGCTTACCGAGTCTGCATTATGAAGTAGTTCGACTCACCCCACATGAAAACCGGGTGTTTATGGAATATATTCGACATGTAGCCAATGAAGAAGATCTTTATGTAGGCGAAATGCTGGAAATAGAAAATGGATTGATAGTAAGGTCGAGTGTATTTCACCGGTAGGTAAATCGCAATGAATACGGTGGATGAAATTAAATCTCTACCGCCCGCCCGCCTTCCCAAACTAATCCAAATTGCGAGCCGTATTTCTTAACCCACTCCCGATCCGTGGCATAATCGAATAGCTCTATCAATCCTTTGGAAGCCAGTTGTTTCAATTGGTTATCTGATAACCCCTTCACGCTTATGTACCCGGCATCAGCAAAATGAAACTGCATGGACCCGCTGGCATTTCCTTTTTCTAACCAGGCCTTAAGTTGTTGTAACCGGATATTTATTTTTTGATTCAATTCAATAGCTTCTTTCAGAGTTGCCTCAATATCTTTGATATGTCCATCATTATTGAAATCATCATTCCTTAAAATGCGCATGGGGTTGATGTGAATTTCTCCGGCAAATCGGTTGATCATGAGCTATTGGATTAATTGATTCGGTAAATATAGAACTCGTAGTTTGAATGGAGTAACATGTATGTAAGTTCTGGAAAGAAAACATAAAATTCAGAACCCGAGAGTTTATTCATAAAAATTTGGCTCATTAATTGTCTTGGCATTCGTGGCAAAAGAATTAAATTCATATAAAATTCCATCCATGAAGCTACTTAGGCCTGCCTATCTTTCTTTTTTTGTACTAATCATTATAATTGGAAGTTCTTGTTCATCGGGCAAATCTGCTTATGAGCGAGGCAATTATTATGATGCTGTAATAACGGCTGCCAATCGCCTTTGCAGGAATCCTGGGCATAGAAAATCATCGAAGACCCTTTGTGCAGCATATCCGCTGGCATTAAAATACCATGATGATAGGGTAACTGTGGCTATTGCTTCAAATGCTGAATTTAAATGGCGGGAGGTAGTACAACAATATACTCTGTTACAATCCATGTATGACCAGATTCAACGTTGTCCGGGTTCGTCAGCTGTTATTTCGAAACCAATCAGTTACCAGGTAAAACTTGCAGATGCCCGGCAGAAGGCGGCTGAGGAAAGTTACAATGCAGGAATTCTAGCGCTGGGTATGAGAGATCGTACCAATGCAAAAAAGGCGTATTATCTCTTTATCAATACGAACGATTTTGTTCCCGGCTACAAGGATGTTTCCAAAAGAATAGAGGAATCTCTCGCCATGGCAACCATAAAAGTGGCAGTTGAGCCCATTCCGGTGGTCGCAAAAAACTATGCCCTGGATGCACATTATTTTGATAGTAAGCTTAATGAATATTTGGTTTCCAATCAGACAAATGAGTTTGTTAAGTATTATAAGATGGCCGATGCAAAATCGCAGCTGGTTAATCCGGATCATATTGTGCAATTAACATTTGAAGAGTTTACCATTGGTCAGGTGTATGTAAATGAAAAGGAATCTCAGGTAGAGCGGGATAGTGTGGTTGTTGCCTATACAATTGCAGACACCAAAGGAAATATACAAAGTACAAACACGGAAGTTCCTGTGATTAAACCCGTGGCTGGAGTTGCTGATACTCAGAATCCGGTTAATTCAGGGGAAGCGGCAAAAACAGAGACTAAAACTATTCAGACTGAGAAATCAAGTGATGTGAATCAGATAAAAACCGAAGAAAAACCTGTAGAAACGAAGACCGAGGTGAGTAAGAGTGATAACACAACCACTGCTAATAAGACTGAGGAGGTGAAAACTGAAGAGAAGAAACCGGTAGATAACGCGGCAGTAGGAGTTGGGGTAGGTGTTGGTGTTGGAGTAGTTGCGACTGATAACAAAGACGAAAAATCGGATGGGACCAAAACAACAGAGACTAAACCAGATGGATCAGGCAATGGAGACAAGAATGACGAAAAGAAAGATGATGCCAGTAAAGCAGAGGAACAGGTAACTATTTGTCACCAACCTCCCGGTAACCCGGCCGAACGTAAAACATTAAAAGTACCTCAGTCTGCAGTAAAAGCTCACCTTGCTCATGGTGATGTTACTGGTGATTGTACCACCGAGAACATGGATGAAAAGAAATCTGAGAATAAGGGAAGTGATAAGAAGGAAGAAAAATCGGATGAAAAGAAAACTGAAAATGACAATAAGAGTGATGATAAGAATGTGGTAGGAGTTGGCGTTGCAGCAGGGGTAGGAGCAGTAGCCTCAGACAAGCAGGATGAAAAATCTGATGACAAGAAATCTGATGGCAAGGATAGTGGTGATAAGAAAGACGAAAAATTGGATGCTAAGACAGAGGGATCAGAAAAGAGCGATAAAAATGATGAAAAGATAGAGGATCCCAGCAAAGCAGAAGAACAAGTAACTATTTGTCACCAGCCCCCTGGCAAACCAAGTGAGCGCAAAACGTTGACAGTGCCGCAGTCTGCGGTAAAGGCACACCTTGCCCATGGTGATGTAACTGGAGAATGTAAGTCTGAGAAAAAGGAAGACAAGTCAAAAGACAAAGGAAAGGATGGCGATGGTGCTGGAATGGCCAGCCTGATGTCAGTTGATCAGGGTACTCCTATTATGATAGCCTCCGCTTCAAATCATCACGTGTGGTATCTGTTCAATGAGGAAAGAGCTGTTGACACGACCAAGGTTTTTGGAAAAGTGAAGGCCACCGTACATCAGTATAAAAAAACGATTACCTCGCGCGGGGTCCTTAATTTCAGAATAATTGATGCGAAGACCCGGGCAGTGATTAGCGAACAACGCATGCCAAGTGAGACCGTATGGGTTTCTGAATGGCTCACATACAATGGAGATAGCCGTGCACTTACACCTGAACAGGTGAATTTGGCAAAGCGCAAAGAATTACCGTCCCCAAGCAATCAGGACTTGTTTGTTGAGTTCTCTAAGCCACTGTTCGATCAAATCACGAATAAAATGGTGGAGTTTTATAAGAATTATTAATCAGCAGAGAATTTGAGTTGATCAACAAGTGACCGGATTTGATATCCGGTCACTTGTGTTTATGATATCGGGAAAATGAATCAGTTGGCACTACGGAAAACACGAGCTATTGTATTCGCAGGAATTGTAGCTGGCACATTAGATGGGCTCGCAGCAGCACTTATCTATTTCCTACGCACTGGCAAAAATCCCTTGGCTGTGTATCGATTTATAGCAAGCGGCATTTTTGGACAAGAAGCTCTTTCTGGAGGAATATCCATGCCCTTGCTGGGTATCTTTTTTCATTATGTTATTGCCATAAGTTGGACCTTGCTATTTTTTATAGTTTGCCTAAAGCTTTCGATTCTATTAAAGAATTGGGTTGTATCTGGAATCGCTTTTGGTCTTGTAGTATGGCTATCCATGAACCTGGTGATATTACCCTTAAGCCGTGTTCCATCTACTCCGATTACGTTGAGCGGTGCCCTTATCGGGATTTCAGTATTGATGGTATGCATTGGTCTTCCAATAGCTTTTCTCGCAAGCAGATATTACCAAAGCAAAGGATAGACTTTGGTAGCAAAAGTTCTTATTTGAGGCTCTTCTGGAATACTTCCTTAAGAATTTATCTGCTCCACATCCACCTTTACGGTTAGAGTCTGATTTCCCGAACTAAATACAATCCCTTTAATGGGGGCAACATCATAGTAATCGCGCCCATAGGCAACAGTGATGTGTTGATAAGAAGGCAGAAGACAATTAGTAGGATCAAACTCAACCCAACCCACATCCGGAAAATAAACTGACACCCATGCGTGCGAAGCGTCTGTTCCAACCAACTTTTCTTTGCCGGGTGGCGGCATGGTTTCGAGATAACCACTCACATACCGTGCTGGCAATCCAATATTTCGCAAACAAGCAATCATCAGATGGGCTAAATCCTGGCAAACACCTTTACGGGATTTAAGTACAGATTCAACCGGAGTATTTACTGTGGTGAAGCCGGGTTTGAATTCCACGTAATTATAAATCTTTTGCATTAGCGCATGGCATCCATTCCATAAGGTACCGTTGTCAGGAAAGCAGTCAGCGGTGAACTTCCTTATCTCTTCGCTGTAGGGAACGTGCAACGAGGGTAATGTGTACTGGATCACATCCATATAGAAGTCGCTTTGTGAAGCGATCTGGGTTTTTGCACCCTGCCATGGAAGGATGGATTGGCGAGCCAGATCAGCATTAATGCGATACGAAACATCAAGTACACTATCGGATTGTATTGTTAACTGGTCATGTTCTTTATAAATAGCGATAAATAAGATTGTATTGCCAAAAAAATCTGTGAGATAAGTCTGTTCGTCTGGTGTTGGAGAAATTTTTATCTCCGATGAAATCAGGATTTGCTCGGGCAGATTGAGCGGCACCAAACATAAGCGGTTATGGCCAGTGGTCACCAACTCCTGATATTTGTATTCGGTACTATGTCGGATTTTATACCTCATGCTCACACCTCAAATTGAAACCCGTCTTTGATTCCCTGTGTCTGGTAGGTGGTATGGCTAAAATAGGCAGCACTAAGCTTGGTGTAAATCACAGCCATTTGCTTTTGAAGCATCTCACAGAATTCATCTAAATTCTTTCGATAGTTAGTATCACCCTCCGTTTCTTTCAGGGTGGGGATATTCATCAGGCGAACAGCGCTGTAACATTCAAATACAAGAAGTGAAATTTCATTATCATTAGTTCCGCCATTTTTTTGGGCGAGGGTACGGGCATATTTTAACAAACCCTCTAGTTGAGATATGATGGAAGTAGGATTCTGATTATTCAAAAACAAGAGATCCAATGTGGGAGCAACATCGAGATAGGTTCGATACACCGAGCGATACGTGGATAAATTCTGATTGCTTAATAAGAGTGCTTCCAACAGTTGAAACTCCGTACTTTCTTCATAGCGGTTCGAAAGAATGGATCTATATTGGGTGAGTTCCATCTGAATTTCTTCAATCAGTTGTCCCATCCGATACATAATGCGGCCATCACTCCGGTACATACTCTGACGGGTCATTTCAGAGAAGGAGAGGAGTCCACCCGTAAGAAGATCAAGCAGGGAAACGGCATGACGGATTCCACTGGGTTCCAAAGCAGCTATTCTTCGCTTCACATTTTCAATCTCATCAATAATGCGCCAGCTATCTACCGTCCACCGGTCGCGCGCTGCATACATCGACTTCAATAAATTATTTAAGGTAAAGAGAATACTACCGGCCCGATCTGCATTACAAATTAGCTGGTGGATTTCAAGCAACGGATTTTTCATTTCTTCCTCAGCATCCTCAACAAACCCAGGATAAGTATCGGTAAGATGAGTAGTTGTTTGCAGTAATACTTTGATCGACTCAGATTCGTTTCCACTATTCAGATAACCCTTCTGGGTTATGTTTCTCAATACGTTTCGGATAAAGCGAGAAGTTCGTATAACCCGTTGCGTGTATCGACCTACCCAAAATAAATTTTCAGCGGTGCGACTGGGCAGCACCGCTTTGCGTTTCATGTCAGGTGCCTGATGGATTAAGTTCGGAGCGCCAGGTCGTGTCGATGATTCTACCCAGGTGTCTTTTGAAATTCCACCATCCTGATTAGAAACCAAAAAACTTCCTTTCTCAGGTGAACAACGGGTTAGTCCGCCCCGCATCATTTCATACCCGTCTTTTCCGGCAACCAAATAAGAGCGAAGAACAGAGTACCGCGGCTCCAGTTTCTCTTTTGTATAGACGGGTGCCGTTGAGAAATGAACTTCTTCCTGACCGACAAAGCGAGTGGGTTCAAATTTTATCTTCTGTATTAATTCTTCTTTTTGCACACGTGTAAGCTGACTGCCCATCACCGTTTTGAAATTGCCCATGCGCACGATGTCTTTTATCACAAGGGTATCAATATTGGCAATCACATGATCCATTTCTTTTTTCTGGCCGCACCACCACGTGGCAATCATGGGAATGAGGGGATCTTCATTTAGAAAATAGCGGAACGCTCCATGCAGGAATGCCATGAGTCCTGTGTTTTCAAGGATGCTGCTGCCGAGGGGGTTAGCTACCGAAACATTTCCTTTGCGTACGGCCTGTAACAAGCCCGGTATACCCAGTTGAGAATCTTCTCGCAGTTCGAGTGGATCGCAAAAGGTATCATTGGTGAATATTGGAATTGTTGTTATTCAGGATGTTCAAACCCGCGAAACTAATTTTAGAGATCCAGGCGACAGGGTAACAACAACAACCTATGCAGGCCAGCGAACCTATTCCTTTCAATCGGGCGAAGTAGCTGTGGGAACGTACAGGCAAGGAACGGTTATCGTTCACTTGGTTGATCAGGCGGCCAACAAATTAGCCTGGCAGGGAATGGCAGAAAGCGTGTTACCCGAAAAGCAGAAGAATATCCCTGCCCTCATTAAAGAAGCTATGGCAAAGTTATTTAAGGAAGTCAAATAAGAATCTTTCAATTTGCTCTTGACTCAACTTTTATAAGAGGTGAATAAATGAAAAAGCTCCCGAAATTTTTCAGGAGCTTTTTTTTATTTATGTTTCGCCAGGCTTTACCGTACATTTATTCCAAAGCCTACGTTCAAGGCATTGTATTGGCTTAAGGTATAATCTCCATGAAATGTAAATACGGATAGCTTAAGACGTAAACCACCTGTTGCGCGAAAACCAGAAGTAGAAAAATCTAACGCTACTGGATCAGTAGCATCAATAACCCCATCATCATCCAGATCATAAGTTCCTTTCATATCGAGGTTAGAGGAACCGAAATCGTAGCCTAGTCCGCCATAAAAGGTAAGAACTGAGATCTTTTTTGAGATCAACGCCTGAATGGTTGTGGAACTGAACTCTAGCACAGCCTTCTGATTCGCTCCTGAGGTAGCATCTATTTTTTGTTCTGCCTTCATTTTTGTGTAACCGGCAAACACTGATAAATCAAAGGGCAATGCTTTAATGCCTGGAATATATTGTTTGATATCGTGCATGATACCAATCCCGAACAGATTGAATTGAAAATCTTGCATGGTTACGGTTGGGGCAAAGCGAACCTTTAAATCGAAATTTTTAGGAAGACCAATTCCCAATTGATACATCGGTACGGGCAGTGCTTTAGCAATTTTAATAGCATCTTCGAGATCAACTCCTTCCGGACCAAGAAAAGTTTCACCGGTATCGACATGCTGATACGTGGGCGACTTGGCTGGCCCAAAGATGGTGGGTACATTTCCGGAACCCGTGGGGCTTATGGTTTGCCCATCATACGAGATGAGTTTTACTTCCGTGAGGGTGTTATTATCAACTTTGTATAAATCATCTGAACTGGGAATGTAAACCAGCGTACCAGTAAAAGTTAAATCAAAGCCCAGGGTTTTATGTGTTTTGGCAGTATTGTACCACCCAAAATTTAATCCTGCACCTATTGACCTCATGGCCGGTGCTGCATAACCCTCGGCTAGGATATTTGCATCCTTTAAACTCCCTTTCAGGATGTCGTCAAAATTGTCTTGGGCTTTTACATATAATGGCGTGGAGAGCACTCCTAACATTAAAATCAATGCACCAGTTTTAATAGTCTTCATAGGTCTGCAATTCAAGGGTTTATTGTTTACCTGAATTCGAATTTAGGCATTTTGATAACCCTAATTCTTAAAATCTTTTAAAAATATTTGTTGAGGTCGGGTAGTTTAATGGTTTAATAATTTGATAACAGGATTCATTACCTGTAAAACATAAAAAAGGTCTGACTTGCGCCAGACCTTCCATAAAGTGGTTGCAATTAATTGCGTGTTCGGATATCCACCTTACCAATAATAATACCTTTATTGATGAAGGATGTGCCGGTAACATTAACTTCAGGTTCGCCAATGGCACTTACGCGCACTTCATCACTTGCATTTACACTGAGTTTACCTTCACCATACATGCTCGTAGATACGGAAGTGCTGGCTAATGCCCGGGTGTCAATTCTATTTTCACCATATAAGCGGTAGCGCTGGTGCACCGCTTTGCCAGCCTTGATTTTGATCGTATTTTCACCATATACAACTGCTTTAAATTCTTGAGTGACCAATGAGTCAAACGTAATCTCAGCCTGTCCGTATGCTTTTAATTCAAAGCTTTCGTTCTCTAATAAACCTTTGCTAATTACTTCTTGCTCTCCGCGAACTTCCAGTGACTTAAGTTGTGTATAGGTGACGTAGGCAGTAACTTCTGAATTATGATAAATGCTTGTCTTTGAATTGTAGTCATACTCATCAGTTCGCTCGCGTTTGTCAACGATGCGTGCCTGATCGAGGTAAATGTTCAGCTTATTACCTTCTACCTCTATATTAATCTTTCCGGGTTCAATTTTTGAATACACTACGCGAATCGATTCTTCGGTACCCTTTTGCAGGATCAGATTGATTTTGGGCGATACTGTAATCCTGCTAAAAGGAGTTAACTTTTTTTGAAGCTCCTGCCCGAACACTAAACTGGTACCAGTTAGCAGGGCCATAAAAATCAGGTATTTGGCAATCTTTTTCATGTTTCTTGGTTTTGCAGGTAAGACAACTGACTTACCAGGTCCCCCTACTTGAAGATCAAAAAAACACAAAACATCATTAGGATTACTCACTCCGCAACGAATTTACCGGATTCATACGCACAGCCTGAAATACCTGAAAACTGATGGCAACTAGTGTCACCAGCAGACTAATGAACAAAGTTATTGCTGGCACGTCAAACCCCAGCGTGGTGCGATAGGCAAATTGTTCAATCCAGTTTTTTCCAAACCAATAAAGCACTGGCCAGGCAAGCACATTGGCGATCAGTACCCAAATAATAAAGTCGCGAAGGAGCAAACTGAGAATGGTATGGTCAGGGGCTCCCAATATTTTACGCATCCCAATTTCCTTTGTGCGATGTACCACCATAAAGGCCGAAAGGCCAAACAGTCCGATGGCCGCAATGACCAATGCAACCACTGCAAAGCCAAGGAAAATCCGGTTCAACTTTTCTTCCGATTGGTACTGTTGCGCAAACGCATCATCAAGAAAAGTGTATTTGAATTCATATCCCGGGTATAACTCTTTCCAGGATGCCTCAGCAGCTTCAATCACAGATTGTGTTGCACCTGGTTGATAACGAACTAAATAGTACGTGAGATACTGACTCTCCAAATCCATTACTACGGGTTGAATTTTTTCTTGTAAACCATGTTGATGGTAATCTTTGAAAACGCCCAATACCAATCCGGCCGGAGTTTGGGACGCAGATAAGATACGTTTACCAATGGCATTTTCAGCGCTGCCCCAACCCATAGCCACCGCGGTAGCTTCGTTGATGAGCAGTCCATCGGTGCGATCGGCTTCATCGTTTTTAAAATTTCTACCTGCTATTATTTTCAAGTCAAGTAATTTTATGTAATCCGGATCGACTGCCAGGTATTCGGTATCAATACTTTCCTCGGGTGATTTTCCTTCGGGATGAGCAACCTGGCCCCGCCATCCATTCCTGCCAGGTATTCCATTGCTGGCGGATACATTGATGACGGAAGATTGTTCCGTTAGTTTGGATTTGAATACAGGGTACTTTTCAATACCAATACTGTAAGCCAGCTTTCCGGTTTGTACTACCAGCACCTGCTCTTTATTAAAGCCGAGCGATTGATTTTGCATAAAGTTTACCTGCCGGCCAATAATGAATACCGCAGCAATGAGGATAACCGAGATAAAAAACTGCGCCACCACGAGGGTCCGTCTAAGGGCTATGCCCCGGCTGCTGGTTTTGAAAGTGCCCCGCAATACCTGAATGGGAGCAAAGCGTGAAAGTACCCAGGCCGGATAGAAGCCAGCGAAAACCCCAACGAATAACCATAACGTAAATAGCGAAAGAAGAATACGCCAATCGGCAAAGTCCTGGAGGGCGAATGTTTTGTTTGTGTAAAGATTGAGGAGGGGTAAGGCAATTCCAATAAGGACAAATGCGAGGAGTAACGCAAGCAAAGTAGTAAACAACGACTCGCTCAAAAATTGCCAGATTAATTTTCCTCGGGTTGAACCAGATGTTTTACGAAGGCCAACTTCTTTTGCGCGATCTACTGAACGGGCTGTAGTGAGGTTGATGAAGTTAATTGCGGCCAATAAAATGATGAGGCCGGCAATGGAAGATAATATAATCACATCCAGCAATCTTCCCTTAGGTCCCAACGCATTATATACCTCTGAATGTAAATAGGTTTTAGTTACCGGTTCAAAAACCAGCCCTGCCTCATAGCCAAATTGCTTAAAAGTTTGTGCCGCTTTGTCCATGTAAAGACTCTTTGCCTTTGCTTCGAAGGCTTTTGCATCCGCTCCTTCTTTAAGCATTACATAGTTTAACATATTGATGTTGAACCAACCTTCTTCGCGGATCCGGTTACCTCTGGGAGTTTCCCAGGTGGCAAAGGATACAAGGATGTCGAACTGAATATGAGATTGCTCGGGTGGATTTTTCGCGATCCCGGTGATGGAGAATTGAATTGTGTCGTTGGCCGTAAGAATTTTACCAAGAGCGTCCTGACCCGGGAAATATTTCTCTGCCATCCGTTCACTCAACACCATCGAGTAAGGTTTTATAAGTGCAGTTTTCGGATCGCCTTTCAACAATGGAAAATCGAACATGTCAAAAAACTCAGTCCCAGCCAACCGAATCTGCTCATCTACATAAGTGCCTTTATAGTTGATACTAAAGCCAGCGTTGGAACGCATGTAAAGCGATTTCTCTACCTCCGGAAAATTTTCAGCAAGTGCGTAACCCACGGGCCAACCATTGGCGTTATTCACACTTTCATCAGGCTCATTGGCTGAACGGAACGTGGTGAGCACACGATAAATACGATCGCGTTTGGTATGAAAAGTATCATAGGAAGATTCTTCAATGGCATACATCAGTGCAAAGGCACCGGCTGCCAAACCAAGGGCAAGTCCAAAAATATTGATGATGGAATAACCCCGATGCCGGTTAAGCATGCGTAAGGCAATCGTGAAGTAATTTCGAATCATAGGTTAAAATGTTTATTCGCTTCTAAGACTATCAACTGGATTACGGAGGGCTGCTTTTAGTGCTTGAAAACTAATCGTGAACATCGCAATACTTAACGAGGCAATTCCTGCCAACAAGAAAACTCCGACACCTATCTTTATGCTATATTGAAAATCAGCTAACCATTTTTCCATCACAAAGTAAGCCACCGTACTGGCAAGGATAAATGCAATACCAACCAGTTGAACGAATTCGGATGAGAGCTTCAACAGGATTGTGCCATTGCTGGCACCTAATACTTTACGTATGCCAATCTCTTTTTTGCGCTGTTCGGCAGTAAAGGCCGAAAGTGCAAATAAGCCCAATCCTGCAATCACAATGGCCAGCACGGTAAAATGAGTAAACATAGAAGCGAAGGCTTGTTCATTCCGGTAGAGATTGGCAAACTGTTCATCAAGAAAATCATATTCAAACGTGGAGCCCGGGTTAACTTTCTTCCAGCTTTCTTCGATTGATGAAATAGTTTTGCTGGCATCTTCAGCTTTGATTTTAATAGCCATCGAACTGTTGTTTCTGTTATAGAGCATAAATAGGGGTTCGAGCCTGTGGCGAATGGTAGCAAAGTGAAAATCTTTTACAACACCAACTATTGTATAGGCTGTTTGGTCGGTTGGGTTGGGGCCACTCTGCAAACTTATTTTTCGACCTACAGCTTCATCCCATTTAAGTAAGCGCATCATTTCTTCATTGATGATCATGCTAAGCGAGTCATTAAACTCAAGGGAGAAATTTCTTCCAGCAAGGATCGACATGTTCATGGTTGGCAAAAAGGATTCGTCCACGGCCATGATACTGGTAATAATATTAGTTTCATTACTTGCGCCTTCGGGATAAATCTGAGTCCGGCCTAATTGCTGGCCTAATCGCACCGTGGAGGTGCCGGCTGCAATCACATTCGGATTTCTAAGTAGTTCATTTCTTAAGGTGGTTGATCGGTCTACAGTTTGCCCGGTTTGCTGAAGTGTAATCACCTGGTCACGACTATATCCGAGATCGGTTGAATAGATGAATTTCATTTGTTGGTAAACAATGCCGGTGCCCACCATCAGCGCGATCGAGATCGTGAATTGTACTACCACTAGTACCCTGCGTAGTTGAATGCCGCTTGTTGAATTCTTAAAAGCTCCTTTTAGTACACCCGCGGGTTTGAATGCGGATAGTACAAATGCCGGATAGAGTCCGGCCAGAATACCTACTGATAAGACAAGCAGAGCAATCCACAAGAGATTTTGAATTGATAATAATCCCAGGAAATCTGCATACCGGTTATAACTACTGTTAAGAATTGGCATCAGTGCAAAGACTACGGCCAAGGCAAGTATAGCTGCAATAAGAGTCACCAATATTGATTCAACGAGGTGTTGAAAAATCAATTGATGTCGTACAGCACCAATCACTTTGCGCATACCAACCTCTTTAGCACGGCCTGTTGAATTGGCGGTAACCAGGTTCATAAAATTAACAGCTGCCAATATCAAGATTAAAATGGCAATGGTGGATAGCACATATACATTTAGTATATCCGACTTGTTCGCATTGGATTCAAATAAGATTTCTTTTGAATAAAGATGTACGTCTTTCAGTGGCTGAATCACAGGCAGGAAGAATTCAACAGCATTGTTCTTTTTGTTTATTGCCTGAAGTTTTGAATTGATATCGTCTACGTTCAGAGGACGATCGAAGAGCATGTAAGTAAACATACTAATGCCTTGCCAGTTCTCCAGATACTGCTGATACCCTTCATCTGTTTGAGCGGGTGTCATTGATCGCAGCATATCAAATTGTATGTGAGAATTGCTTGGCAGGTCGGCAGCCACAGCCTTTACATTTAATTCGGTATTTTGGTTAAGTTTTACCGTTTTTCCGATGGGATTTTCTTCCGCAAAGATTCTCTTTGCCAGCGACTGCGTTATAACGATAGAGTTAGGCTCATCGAGCATGCCTTTGGTTTGTCCTGCTACAATGGGAAAATCAAAAATATCGAACAGCGATGATTCAGCTCTGAAGTATCCATTGCACTTAAGTGATTTGTCTCCGTAGCTAATATCTTGTCGGCTTCCCCCTGACAGTCGTGTACTTTTTATTACTTCCGGTAGTTCAGCTTCGGTAGCAGGCCCGAGCGGAGGTGGTGTTACGCCTACCAATTTGCTGCTTACTCCTTCACCATTGTCGATTGTAAGGAGCCGGCCAATGCGATCATAATTGTGATGCATGGTGTCGTAGGAAAGGTCCTCCTGTATGAACAAGAAGATAATTAAACTGGCTGCCAGGCCGAATGCTAATCCTGCAATTTTGATGACGGAATAACCTTTTTGTTTTAAAAGGTTTCTAAAGCCGATAGTAAAAAAGCTTTTTATCATGAGGTAGCTATTTTCTTCAATGATGAATCAGAACGTAAAATAGTTTGTGTCTAATTATTATTCACTTCGTAAACTGTCTACCGGGTTGCTCCTTGCAGCCTTAATGGCTTGGGTACTCACCGTCAAGAGAGCAATAATCAGCGCTGTTGTTCCGGCAAATCCAAAGACCCACCAGCTGATATCAATGCGAAAGGCATAGTTTTGAAGCCATTGATTCATGCCATACCACGCTATGGGTGTAGCAATTATCATAGCGGCCAGTACAAGTAGCAGGAAGTCTTTCGAAAGCAGTATAGCAATTTTATTAACAGATGCACCCAACACTTTTCGAATCCCGATTTCTTTGGTTCGTGATTGTGCCGCGAAAGTGGCGAGGCCCCAAAGTCCAAGACATGAAATAAACATACCAAGTCCGGAAAAGATTTTAAATAGGCTAAAAAGTCTTTCTTCAGACTTGTAAAAAGCATCAATTTGTTCATCTAAAAATTTATATGAAAAAACTCCCTCTGGATAGGTTGTTTTCCAGGCAGCTTCAATGGCCGCCAATGTTTCAGGAACATTGCTGTTAGCTTCTATAATTATTCCTGCCTGTTGGTAGTCTCTGGGGCTTGGTGAGATTAAGACCGGCTTAATAGCCTGATGTAATGAACTTGTATTAAAGTCGCGTACCACACCAACAATTTCTACATTACCACTATTCCATCCAATCCACAGCCGTTCACCAATTGCTTCTTCATTTGAATTGAATTCCAGCTCGCGTACAAGTTTTTCATTAACCACAGCCTTCATAATCTGGTCTTTCTCAGCGACCCTTTGAGCTATATAATTTGTGTCTGATGCTTCCAGAAATCTTCCTGCTAAAAGTTGTAGACCATACAGTTTGCAAAATCGATCGTCACCAAAAATAAGTGTCACTTCTTTACGGGAGGCGTCTTCACGTCCAACACGATTCATTCGGGTACCCCAGTGCTGCTGGCTGCTAGGGGTATTCGTAGCAAATGAGATATCTTTAACCGGAACAATTTTTTCAACCTCATTTTTAAAAATTTGGTGTTTGTTCTGGCTTGGTGGTATTTCTACGTTAATAATATTGTCTTTCGTAAAACCAAGATTCTTGCTACGCAAAAATTCAACTTGTTCTGCAATTATCAGTACCACCATCAGTAATCCAATGGAGACTGTAAATTGTGTTATAACTAGTCCTTTACGCAACCAGGCTGAGCTGTGTTGGCCTGCCGTGGTTGATCCAGCCTTTAATGTTATCGAAGGATTGTATTTTGAAATGACCCAGGCGGGGTAACTGCCTGCCATAAGTCCGATAAGAATTATCGCAATTAAAAGTGAAGCTAGTAAGAGGGGGGAATTGAAAAGATCAGAAGGTATCCTTTTATCCAAAAGTGTATTTATTGAAGGGAGTATTAGTTCGGCTATTGCCACAGCAAGAATTCCTGAGACGAACGTTAAAATCCAGGCCTCTGATAGAAATTGTGCAATAAGATTGAATCTGCCTGCGCCCACAGACTTACGTACGCCAACTTCTTTCGCACGGGTAAGAGCTTGCGCGGTTGATAAGTTAATGAAATTGATGCACGCCAGAATTAATACAGCCAAACCGATAATCGCAAAAAACCAAAGCCAACTGATTGAGACAGCCTGCACCCACTCACCACCGCCAGCCATCGAATTATTAAAATGGACATCATGCAAGGGTTGTAGTTCAAAGTCGCTACGAAAAGGCATATCCTTGTTTGAATTAAGATGCTTATCGGCAATAGCTTTTAATTGTGCAGTTAATACGGCAAGATCGGTGTTTTCGGAAACCACGATTAGAGTTTCGGTACCGGATACATACGTCCAGCCATCGAGGTTAGGTTTTAAGAAATTTTCATTGTAATCGTGCGATACGAGTATGGATGCTGGTAAGTGCGTATTTGTAGGAAAATCTTTGATAAGTGCACCTACCGTAAATTCAAAAGTGCCATTTACGCTGAAGCTGAATGTTTTACCGATTGGATCTTCATCGCCAAACAGTTTTTTTGCTGTCGATTCAGTAAGTGCTGCCTGATAAGGTGTGCGAAGGGTTTTATACAAGTCGCCTACTATGGTTTCAATCTTAAAAATCTCTGGGAAGTCAGGTTCCACGGCCATGACTCTTTCATCAATGAATCTTTTTAGCGGAGTCACTTCTATTATTTTAGTGTATACCGGGTGCGCAAAACTTACTTGCTCAATACCAGACATTTCGTTTCTAATGGCATTAGCCAGCGGAAATGGCGTGGAGAAGTGCTTATTTACCTGGCCAGTTGGCTCTGTCCATTGAGAGATAATCCTGTATGTTCGGTCAGTATTTTCGTGGTAAGTATCAAAGCTTAGTTCATAGCGAATAAACAAGGCAATCAATAGACATACACTCATGCCAATGCTAAGACCTATAATGTGTAAAGAGGTATTGAGTTTTTGTCGGCTCAGGTGCCGGATGACGGTTTTAATATTGTTACGGATCATTAGTTTACAGGAAGGTTAAATTTTACTATTTATCATAGTTGACACATTACATCAGATGAATCATTTTTCAAATGCATTCACTCACTACGTAAACTTTGTGATGGATTGGCTGTAGCAGCTCGCAATGCTTGAGTACTTACAATAATTAATGCCAGCACGAGTGCTGTGGCTCCTGCCACGGGCAATATCCACCACATAATAGAAATACGATACGTATAGCGTTCAAGGAAATTATTCAAAAACCACCAGGCAATTGGCCCTGAAATCAGAAAGCCAAAAATTACGAGTCGCGAAAAATCCTTGGAGATCAGAAGTACTAAACTTGACACAGATGCCCCCATTACTTTGCGGATACCAACTTCTTTGGTACGCTGCTCAGCAGTAAATGCAGCAAGACCAAAAAGTCCGAGACAAGTTATAATAATTGCCAATGATGCAAAGATGGTTGCAAGCCTGCTGATTAAATTAATGGTTGCAAATTTTCTTTCAAAGTCAGCATCCGCAAATCGAAATTCGAAAGGGTAGGTGGGATTCAGCTTTTTAAATACGGTTTCAACCTTGTTAATCGATTCTGCAAGATTTTCAGTTTTGTTCAATCGCAAAGTTATCGTGCTACTCCAGTCCGGATCAAAAATTAATGTCATGGCTTCCACGGGTTGGTAAGGTGAAGCCATCACAACATTGGGCATCACACCAATTATTTCAAGCTCCTGATCGTTATATATTATTTTCTGACCAAGGGGTTCTTCCATTCCCATCAGGTCAACCGCGGCCTGGTTTACGATAACGGCCATTGAGTCACTTTTAAAATCTCTGGAAAAATCCCGACCCTCAATCATTTTTATACCCATGGTTTCGGTGTAGTCATACTCCGTAGCAATAGTTGAGAAGCCTACACGTTGATCGGGCATTCCTTCCCATTTCACTTCGTTATTTGAAAAGATAGATGTTATAGGGCTATTACTCTTACAGACGGATTTAACAACGCCTGTGCGTACCAACTCTTCGCGTATGGTCTGGAAATTGGTCTCCAATTCTCCATTGGTCCAGATTTGCATCAGGTTTTCGCGATCATATCCCATATCGCGATTTTTTACATGCATGATTTGCTGATAAATTACTATAGTGCCAATGATGAGAAATATGGAGAAACCAAACTGTAGTGTTACCAATACTTTGCGTGGAGTGGTTGCGCCTTTTCCAACATTTACTTTTCCCTTCAATACTTTCACGGGCTGAAAGGAAGAAAGATAAAAGGCCGGATAACTGCCAGAGAAAATTCCAATCACAAGAACCCAACCAAGTGCTATCGACCAAAGCCATGGATTTGAGTAATCAATGAAAATATTTTTATTCACTAATAAATTATAGGAAGGCAATACGAGTTCAACTAATACAAGGGCAAGTACCGATGAAATGAATGTTACCATGACCGATTCGCCAAGAAATTGAAAGATCAATTCCTTTCTTCTTGAGCCTACACTTTT
>Ga0075163_10003127_pt1 | contig 22317 bp, 17 predicted proteins | sample JI1023141ADNA_FD_71478 | JGI IMG/M metagenome (GOLD analysis project Ga0075163, IMG submission 71478) | Wastewater effluent complex algal communities from Wisconsin, to seasonally profile nutrient transformation and Carbon sequestration -... | ecosystem: Engineered > WWTP > Effluent > Algae... | reverse complement strand
CGGCTCAGCTCAGGCGCGCGAGCAGGGCGACGACCGCGGTCTCGACGCGGAGGATGCGGGGCCCGAGCTCGACGAGCTCGCCGAGGCCGCGCAGGCGCTCGACCTCGGCGGGCACGAAGCCGCCCTCGGGGCCGACGACGAGGGTGAGCGGGCCGGGCACCGCGCGCGGGCACGGCGGCGCGCCGGGCTCGGGGTGGGCGATCAGCGCCCTGCCCTGCGCCAGCGCGGGCCAGCGGTCGGCGAGGAAGCGGTGGAACTTGTGCGGGTAGACCTCGACCTCGGGCAGCACGGTGTCGCGGGCCTGCTCGAGGCCGAGGCGCAACTCCTCGGCGATCTCCGCGGGGCGCACCGCCGAGGCCGTGAAGAAGCTCGACTCGACCCGCGCGCACGAGAACAGCGCGAAGCGCTTGACGCCCATCGCGGTCGCCTGCTGCAGCACCTTTTTCAAGCTGTGGGGCCGCGGCAGCGCGAGCAGCAGCGAGATCGGGAGCGGCGGCGGCGGATCGTCGCGCAGGTCGACGGCGAGCTCGAGCCGCCCGTCCGCGAGCGCGAGCACGGTGCCGGTGCCGAGCTTGCCGCCGACGAGGCCGACCCGCAGCGTGTCGCCGGGGGCGGCGCGCACGACCTGCCTCACGTGCGCGCAGCGGCGATCGCGGAGCACGACGCGGCCCTCGGCCACGAAGTCGGGGGGGTCGAGGAGGATCAGGTTCATCGCGGCGCGCGAGTATAGGCCGGCGGAATGTTCGCGGGCGCCGCGGCGTTCGGTCGGCATGCGCCTCGCTTTGATCGCCCTCCTCGCGCTGTCCGGCTGCCACGAGGAGGTCGCCGCGGCGTCGGTCCCGGCCGCCGACGGCGCCGCGCTGCACGACCCGGCGCTGCGCGAGCGGGGCCCGGCGAGGCACGACCCGCACGCGTACGAGGCGGCGCTGGCCCGCGTCGAGGCGCGGCGCGAGGCGCTCGGCCGGCGCCTGCGGGCGGCCGACAGCGGGGCCGAGCGCGCGGAGGTCCGAAACGAGGCCCGCGCGTACGCGCTGCAGGCGATGCGCGAGGTGATCTTCCCGGCGTGGATGGGCACGCCGTGGGGCCTGGGCCCGAACAGCACGCCGACGCGGCCGCACCAGCCGGACACGGTGATCGCGTGCGGGTACTTCATCTCGAGCGCGCTCGAGAACCTCGGGCTGCGCCTGGACACCCGGTTTCGCTTCGCGCAGGCGCCCGCGCTGCACGCCCAGCGATCGCTCGCGCCGGCCCGCGCCGACCTGCACCGCTACTTCAGCGTCCCCGGCGACCGCCTGGCCCGCGACATCGTCGCGCTCGGCGAGGGTCTGTACATCATCGGGCTCAACAACCACATCGCGTTCGTGGACGTGCGCGCGGGCGAGGCCCGCCTCGTGCACGCCAGCTACACCGACGAGCAGGTGGTGATCGACGAGCCGCTGGCGACCGCGCAGGTGATCGCCAACTCGCGGACGGCGGGCTACTTCGTCACGCCGCTGCTGCAGGACGAGCGGCTGATCGACCGCTGGCTGCGGGGCGAGCCCGTGGCGCTGCAGAAGCTCGGCGTCGACGGGGCGTGACGCCCCGTCTCCGGGCCGCGCTACGCCGGCTGGCCCATGGGGCATGTCCCCGCGGACATGTCCCCGCGGACATGCGCGAAGGGACATGCCCTCGCGGACATGTCCCCGGGGCGCGACACAGCGCTCAGCCGGCGGCGCCCTGCTGCTGGGCCTGCTGCTGGCGCTGCATGTACTGCAGCGTGCTCGCGATCTGGAAGCCGAGCAGGCGCCCGATCCACGGCAGGGCCTCCGGGGCGGCGGACTCGCGCAGCTCGGTGGCCAGGGCCAGGACCTCGGCGGCCTGGTCGTTGCCGGTCAGCCACAGGCCGTGGGCGGCGTCCTCGAGCAGGTTGGCGACCTGCTGCTTGAGCGCGGCGCGCAGCGGCTCGTCGCCGGCGGCGGCGGTCATCAGGGCCTGGTAGCGCACGTCCTCCGGGGTGGTCGTGGTCATGTCGGGGTTCGACTCGTTGACCTTCTTGAGCACCGGCTCGACGTCGAACAGCGGCGGCCACGCGAACACGCGCGCGGACAGCAGCGCGCGCTCGACGTTGTCGCGGTCGCCCTTGAAGTCGGTGGTGAGCTGGCCGATGAGGAAGCTCGGCGGGCGCGCGGCGGGGGCCGGGCCGAGGTGGACGAGCATGTCGTCGAGCTGGTTGGGGACGCTGAAGCCGGACGAGAGGGTCTGCTCGCGGGCCCAGCGGATGCGGGCGCGGGCCCAGTCGGCGGGGACCTGGCGGCCGCCGAAGTTGCGGGTCCAGTCGCGGACGAGGCGCGCGCGCTGGCCGTCGGTCTGGACGTAGGCGGTGAAGTCGGCGACCTGGTCGCGGCCGGTCAGGGCGGCGACCCACAGGAAGCCGCGGCTGCCGGACTCGGGGGAGGCGAGCATGATGCGGACGAGGCCGGGGGTCGTCTCCGGGTCGAGGACGGCGGCCTCGCTGCGATCGCCGCGCAGCTCGTCCTCGCTGGCGCCGACCCAGGCGCGGGCCGAGGGGGCGGCGGGGATCTCGACGCCCTTGCTGCGCAGCGCGTGGATCGCCTTGCGCACCGACTTGCGGACCTGCTTGTCGTCGTGGTCCTGCAGGGCGACGAGGGCGGACGCGTTCCTGGCGGCGAGGAGGCCGGGGATCGACTCGAGGAGCTGGGCGGGGCTGTGGGCCATGAGGGCTGGACCTTTAGCCCACGATCGGGGCGCGCGACAAGCGGCCCGCACGTGTGTTCAGTGCGCACCTGTCTTCGGGGACAGATCACATGCCGTGGTCGAGGGCGAAGGCCGGCCGCAGGTCGGCGCCGGTGCCCCAGCGGGCCCGCTTCCAGCTCTGACCGGCGGCGGCGAGCTCCCAGGCCAGCGCGGTGCGGACGATCCGCAGGCCGATCCCGCCGACGTCGAGGCGGTCGACCTGCTCGCCGGGGTCGGCCGCGAGGTCGTAGAAGCGCTGGCTGTCGCGGCCGCTGCCGAGGATCAGCTTGAGGTCGCCGACGATCGCGGCGCGCGAGCCGTCGCCGAGGTAGGCGACGACCAGGCGCGGCGGCGGCTGCGGGTCGTCGATCACCGGCACGAGGCTGTCGCCCTGCCAGGCCGCGGGCGCGGGCACGCCGAGCAGGTCGGCGAGCGTCGGCGCCAGGTCGAGGAGGTCGACCGGCACCGCGACGCGGCCGGGGGCGAGCAGCGCGGGCGCGCGGATCGCCAGCGGCACGCGCAGGCTCTCCTCGTGCAGCGTGTGGCCGTGGCCGGTGCCGCCGTGCTCGAAGAACTCCTCGCCGTGGACGCCGACGAGCACGACGATCGCCTGCTCGAGCGTGCCGTCGGCTTCGAGCGCGTCGAGCAGGGTGCCGAGCGCCGCGTCGACGCGCTGCAGCTCGCCGCGGTAGAGCCGGCGCACGTAGTCGCGCTGGGCGGCGTCGGCGATCACGTGGCCGGTGCGCACGCGGCCGAGCCACAGGTGGGTCAGGTGCGGCAGCGGGGCGCCCTCGGGCGCCAGGAGGCCGGCGAGCAGCTCGCGCGGCGGGTCGTAGGGGGCCTGCGGGTCGACGAGGTCGGCGTAGACGAAGCGCGGCGAGCGGGCGCCGCGGCCGGCGAGCACCGCCGCGATCACGGCGCCGGCGTCGTTGCCCGCGCCTGTCCCGCGGGACAGGCTGGTGCTGACGTCGAAGCCCTGGGTCAGGCCGCGCTCGCCGCTGACGTCGGGGTTCGCGGCGACGACGAGGCCGTGGTAGCCGGCGCGGTCGAGCAGCTCGGGGAGCAGCTGCTGGCCGTCGGCGACGAAGGTCCCGCGCACGGTCGCGTGGACCGGCGGGGCCATGGCCGAGAGCAGCGCGCTGTGGCTCGGCACGGCCCACGGGGCGCTGGCGTAGGCGCGGTCGAACACGAGCGCGGACTGGGTGAGGCGCTCGACGGCCTCGAAGCGCGGGCCGCGGAGCAGCACGCCGAGCAGGTCGTCGGGGCGCGCGCCCTCGACGGCGAGGATGTAGAGGTCGCGCAGGCTGCGGCTGCGGCGGTCGACCGGCGTCGAGCGGCGGGCGACGAGCTGGAGCGCGCGCAGGCTGGCGCCGGCCTCCTCCCCTGCCCCGCCGACGGCGAGCTCGAGGCGCAGCGGGACGCCGCCGTAGCCGGACAGGTCGAGGTCGTGGTGGCCGCCGGTCGGGCGCAGCGGCTCCTCGAGCAGCGCGGTCGGGGCCCGACCCTCGCGGTGGTCGGCGTCGGTGCTGACGCGCACGCGCAGGCTGCCGCGGCCGCGCACGTCGACGCGCAGGCGGCCGCGCCGGGGCGGCACCAGGTAGTAGACCAGAGCTGTCCCCGGGGACAGGTCGAGCGCGGCCTCGCCGGGGTCGCCGGGGACCACGGTGTAGGCCGGCTCGGCGCGGACGGGCCCGGCGACGATGCCGACGCGCGGGCCGACCTCGACGCGCGCGACCGCGGCGGTCGGCTGACCGGCGGGGGCCGGGCGCGCGAAGTGCAGGCGCAGGCGGTTCTCGCCGGGCCGCAGCGCCGCGGCCGGCAGCGAGAGGGTGCGGCGCTCGAAGCTCTCGCTGAGCTGGAGGTGCGCGAGCGGCTGCTCGTTCCACAGCACGGTCGCGGCCTGCCCGGGGCGCGTGGCCCTGAGCGTGACGGCGATCGCCAGGCCGGCCTGACCGTCGACGTCGGGGTGCAGCGCCGGCGCGAGGTCGCCGTCGAGCGGGATCGCCAGGCTCGCCCCGGCGCCGAGCACGAGGCCGGCACGGGTGTCACCTGTCTCTTCGGCCAGGCGCCACGGCGACACCGGCGCGAGCTCGAGCAGCGCGCGCGCCTGCGGGCGGCCGAGGTCGATGACCAGGCGATCGTCGACGCGGACGAGCGCGGACGGGCGCTGGGCGATCAGGTCCTGCCACAGGTCGGCGGTGGCGATGCGGGCGACCGGCGCGAGCGGGGCCAGGCGCGGGGCCTCGGGCGCGGCGGCGGGTCCGGGCCCGGGCGCGGACGGCGAGCCGCAGGCCGCGAGCGCGAGCGCGAGGATCGCGGCGCGCACGCGACCCGGCGCCGGGGCCCGGTCGAGGGGGCACGCGCCACCGCCCCGGACCTTCGAGACATGTCCGTAGGAGCATGTGCGAACGGCCAGGGCCTTCGAGACATGTCCGGACGGACATGCGCGATCGGGCCTGTCGCGGAGGACATGTCCGGGCGGACAGACGGGCATGTCAGTCGCCCTTGCGCTCCGGGCGGGCGCGGGCGGGCTCGCGCTCGAGGCCGAAGACCAGCGTCAGGAGGTCGTCGGGGCGCGCGACCATCGGCTCGACGCCCGCGCCGACGGCGGCGAGGCCGGTCAGCAGCAGATCGGCGACGGCGTCGCGGCGGGCGGGCTCGCTGCGGCCGAGCTCCGCGAGCAGCAGGTGCAGGGCGGCGACGCGGGTCGCGGGGTCGCCGGTGGTGGCCAGGGCGATCGCCACGCGGCGGCGCTCGAGCGGGTCCGGGTGGCGGCGCGCGATCTCGAGGCGGACCGACTGCAATTGATCGACGGGCACGAACGCCTGCGCCGTGGCCGACAGCTCCGGCGCCGGACCGCCGGGGGCCGCGAGCGCCGCGGCGAGCTCCGCGGGGGCCAGCGGCGAGCCCGAGGGCGGGTCGGCGACCCCGCCGAGCGCGCGCTCGAGGCGGGCGGCCGCGGCCGGGTGCAGGCGCTGGAGCCCGGGCTCGGGCCACAGCGCGGCGCGCAGCAGCAGCGCGGCCTTGAGGTCGGTCCACGGGTAGGCGGCGAGCGCGTTGGCCAGGTCCTCGCGGGCCTGCCAGCGGCGCGCGGGCGGCTCGCCCTCGAGGTAGCTGGTGACGCCGCGGATCAGCGTCTCGCGCCCGACATCCGACTCGCGCGCGGCCCAGGCGTCGTTGGCGTCGCGCAGGCTGCGGACGACCAGCGCGAGGCGCAGCGGCGCGGCGTCGCGGGCGGGGATGTGGAGCAGGCCCTGGCGCAGCGCGAGCAGCTCGTAGTACCGGGCGTCGACCAGCGCGCCGAGCCGGATCGCGCGCAGCCACACCGCCCGCGGGTCGCTCGCCGCCGCCGCGGCGGCGATGAGGAGCTGCTCGGCCTGCTCGCGGCGGCCGAGGCCGAGCGCGAGCTCGGACTGGAGCGCGAGCACGTTGCTGGCGATCTCCTGGGGGGCGTGGGCGAGCTCGTCGGCGAGGGCGGTGGCGGCGACCCGGTGATCGCCGGCGTGGAACAGCGGCGCGGCGTAGCTGCCCGCGCAGGCGAGCGTCGGGTCGGCCTCGACGGCGCGGCGCAGGGCCTCGCCGGCGCCGTCCGGGGCGGCGCCGCTGGGCGCCTTCGCTACGGGGAGGGGGGACGGTGAGGGCTGACCTTTCGGACCTGTCCCTTCGAGCGGGTCGGTCGGCCCTCTCGCTGCGCCGCGGGCCGCCGCGGCGGGGCCGGGGGACGGCGAGGGCTGCCCCTTCGGACCTGTCCCTTCGGGCAGGTTCGTCGCGCCGCTGCGGGCCCGGGGGACGCGGTGGGTGAGCTCGCCGCGGACCTGGGCGAGCGCGGCGGCCAGCGGGCCGCGGGCGTCGGGGGCGAGGAGCTCGCCGAGGTCGGGGCAGCCGGCGACGGGCCGGGGCGCGAGCGGGCGGGCGAGCGCCAGCTCCTCGGCGCGGGCCTCCTGGGCGAGCAGCCAGGGCTCGCCGAACACCTGGCGCACGGCGATGCGGTCGCGCGGGGCGTCGGCGCCGGCGCACGCGCCCTCGCAGGTCGCGCGGGCGAGCACGAGCGCCGCGCCGGCCGCGTGGGTCAGGTCGGCCGAGGCGGCCCCGGGCACCGCGCCGGCGACCGCGAGCGCGGCCCACGGCTGGCCCGCGGCGAGGTAGCGGCGGCCCTCGGCGGCGGCGAGCGCCTCGGCGCCCGGGAGGCCCTGGGCGTGGGCCTCGGCGAGCGCGAACACGACGATCTCCAGCGCCTGATCGTCGTGCCCGCCGAGCGCGCGCAGGCGCGCGAGCAGCAGCAGCTTGGGCAGGCTGCCGGGGTCGACGCGCCGCCGCGCCGACCACAGCGTGGGCACGGGCACGCGGGTCTGGGACGGCGTGAAGGTCGAGCGGGACGCCGGCGGAGCGTCGGTCCGGGGCGCGCCCTCCCCTGTCGGCGACGCGGGGCCAGCGGAGCTGTCCTTTCGGCCAGGTTCGGCCTTGCTGGCCTTGCGGCCAGGTTCGGCCTTGCTGTCCTTTCGGCCAGGTGCGGTCTCGCGGTCCTTGCGGACAGGTCCAGCCTTGCTGTCCTTTCGACCAGGTCCGTCCGCCTCCGCGGGCGCGAGCAGGCGCGGCGGCTCCGCGGGCGCGGGCGGGCCGTTGCCGACGCCGAGGCCGGCGGTCAGCGCGAGCTCGGCGCTGGCGAGGTCGCCGACGAGCACGAACACCCGCCAGCTCATCGCCGCCGCGCTGGGGTCGGCGTCGAACTGCTCGAGCAGCTTGACGACGAGGCTGGCGGTCGAGCGCGCCTCGTCGCCGCCCGGGAGCGCGTAGTCGGGGCCGAGCTGGGCGAGGCGCAGGCGGGCGTAGGTCTGCTCGACCGGGGGCAGCACGCCCGCGGCGGCGTGGATGGCCGCGGGCGGCGTCTCGCCGATCCACGCGCGCAGCTCGTCGTGCGTCACGATGTCGAGGCCGAGCTCGCCGCGCAGCTCGGCGGCCAGCAGGTCGGCGACGTCGCGGGCCGCGAGCTGGACCCCGAGGCGGGCCGCCGCCGCCCGCAACGCCGCGTGGCCGCGCTCGCGCGCCGCGGACACACCGGCGTTCAGCTCGCGCGTCGCCTCGTCGGCGCCGGCCGCCTCGCACGCGCCGCGCTCGCAGCCCGCGAGGGTCCGCTGGGCCCGCGCCTGGGCCTTCGCGGCCGCGGTGACGCGCAGGTGCAGCGCACGGTCGGCGCGCTGGACCGCGGCCGCGTCCGGGCCGGTCCCGGGGGCGCAGACGATCGCCATGCGCCGCATGTCGAGGTCGGCGGCCAGCGCCTCACCCGCGGCCAGGAAGCGCTCGGCGCGGTCGCGGAACAACGCGCACACGTCGTTGCGCCCGCGCAGCACGTCGACCTCGAGGCTCGCCGCCCGCGCGTAGTGGGCGGCCGCGAGGCCGCGCAGGCCGTCGCGCAGCTCGAGGTCGGCGAGCGCGACGAGCGAGCGCAGGTCGGCGCCGACGCGGAAGTCGCGGAGCAGCACGGCGCGCGCCTCCTCGACGCGGCCGAGCGCCGCGAGCGAGTGGGCCCACGCGCGCGCCGCCTTGCCCTTCGGACGGAAGCGGGCCTGCGCCGCGCGCTCGACGACCTCGGCGTGCTCGCCCCGGGCGCTGAGCCGCGGGAGCCGGTGGTTGCACGCGGCCAGCCCGAGGCCGACCGCGGCGATCAGGCCGAGGACCCAGCCGCGGTCACGACGCCGATCGCCGGGAGCTTGCGTGTGCACGGGTGCTCCGGGGGATCAGGCTGCCGGCGCCGCCGCGGGGCTCGCGGCGTCGGGCGCCGCGGCGGGCGCGGCCTCGGGGGCCGTGGCGGCGCAGTCGAGCTTGCCGGCGTCCGCGAGCAGCTTGGCGAGCAGGCGCCGGTCGCCGGCCGAGAGCTGCGCCTCGCCGCGCTGGACCACGCACAGGTGCTCCTTGCCGGGGTCCGGATCGCCGAGAGCGATGTACGCCTCGGCCAGGCGCAAGCGGGAGATCAGGCGCTCGGGGTGCGCCTTGACCTCGTTCTCGAGCAGCTCCAGGCCGTCCTCCGAGTCGCCGTGCGCGAGCAGGCTCGCCGGCGCGAGCACGTAGAGGGTCCCGAGCATGCGCGTCGCGGAGCCCTCGCGGAAGTCGGGGTCGATCGCGCGGGCCCGTCGCGCGTAGTCCTCGGCCTCGGTGACGAGGCCCATCGCCTGCAGGCCGCGGTTCTCCGCCAGACGCCCGGCCACCGCCGCCCGCGCGAAGTAATACGCCGCGGTCGACTCGGCGCGGTCGACCACCAGCGCGTACGCGTCCTCGCGGTCCTGCTTGCCATCCTTCTGCGCGTCGATCAGCGCCTCGAGCCGCTCGTAGACCTCGATGGCGCTGCGCGTCTCGACGAAGGCGGGGTTGTTGAGGTTTGCCTTGGGCTTGCAACCCGGCCCCGCGAGCGCGGCGGCGAGGACGGCGGCGAAGAGCGTGCGGCGCATGTCGCCCCCTCATACCACGCCGCGGCCCCCGCTGTCTCGGCGCCCACTGGCACATCCGCGGCGGGTCCACTGGCACATCCGCACCGCTCTGTCATCGGGTCGCCGGGGCCACGCCGCACATCGGCCCACGCCGGCTCACCGCCTCCCTCGCATCGCCCTCGCCACCGAAACGCCGAAGGGGCCGACGCCGCGGCGCCCGCCCCTCCTGCGCGCCGCGCCGGTCTCACTTGCCGTAGGCGGCGATGACGGCGTCGTACTCCTTGGTGGCGACGCCGAGGTTCTTGATGCCGACCTCGCCGCACGCGGCCTTGCCCTCGCCGGCGCACACCTTGGCGAGCGCGCCCTTGAAGGTCGCGCGCTCGGGCGCGGGGGCCGACGGGAAGGCGACGACGACCATCGGCGGGAGCTTGTCGGACTTCCACACCGAGCGGATGCCGGCGCTGCCCTCGATCTTGCCGAGCTCGGCGAACTGCGCGTCGTCGACGAGCGCGCACTCGGCCTCGCCCGCGATCACCTTCTTGATCGTCTGCACGGGCCGCTTGGTGGCCACCAGCGTGAAGTCGGCGAGCACGAACTTGCCGCCCGAGATCACCTTCTCGGCGAAGCGCACGTCGTCGACGTGGTTGCTCGCCAGGGTCTTGCCCTTGCAGCCGGCGAGGTCGGCCGCGGTCTTGCTGATGATGTGGTACTCGACGCCGTTGGCCTGCGTGACCTCGGCCTTGCCCATCACCTCGAGCTTGTGCTTGCCGCGCAGCGCCAGGAACGCGGCCAGCGACATGATCCCGTAGTGCGGGTCGGCGCTGTGGATGTACTCCTCCGCGGCCTCGCGGTTGGTCGCGAACTTGCCGGCGGTGGCGGCCCAGCCGTTGGCCTTGCCCGCGGCGGCGACGAGCTTGTCCACGTAGGGCTGGGCCTGCGCCGCGCTGCCGACGCCCTGCTCCTTGATGACGAGCACGTGGACGGTGCCGTCGGCCGCCTGCGCCACGTCCGCCGTCAGGGCGAGGCCCGGGAGGGCAGCAGCGAGGCACAGGGAACGAATAAAGCGTGAAGATCGCACCATGAGGTCTCCTGGGCGGCCTTGGACGACCGATGCCCCGAAGTATGCACGGGTCGCCCTCCCCGCCGAAGAAACGCCCCCACCTGCAGGCGGCGGCGGCGGCGGGTGCCCGGGGCCTCAGCCCGCGCGGGTCGCGTCGTCGGGCTCGGGGGCGCCCAGCGGGGCATCCACGTAGGTGAACTCACGGCCCTCGACGTTTCGAAACACCATCCGCGCGCCCTCGCGGCGGACCAGGCGCTCGGGCACGAGGGTGACCTTGCCGCCGCCCCCCGGGAGGTCGACGACGAGCTGCGGCAGACCCAGGCCGCTGACGCGACCGCGCAGCGCGTCGAGGATGTCGACGCCGGCGGACACGGGCGTGCGCAGGTGGGCCGTCCCGCCGACCGGGTCGCACTGCAGGATGTAATACGGGCGGCAGCGCTGGCGCAGCAGCCAGCGGTTCAGGGTCTCGACGGTCGCGGGGTCGTCGTTGATGCCGCGCAGCAGGACCATCTGGTTGCCGACCGCGAAGCCGGCGTCCGCGAGCCGCGTGAGCGCGAGCGCGGCCTCGGGCGTGCACTCGGCGGGGTGGTTGAAGTGCGTGTTGACGAAAATGGGATGGTACGGGCGCAGCGCGGCGAGCAGCGCCGGCGTGACGCGCTGCGGCAGCGTCACCGGGTTGCGCGTGCACAGCCGGACGATCTCCACGCTGGGGATCGTGCGCAGCTCGGCGACGATCTCGACCAGGCGCGCGTCGCCGAGGCTCAGCGGATCGCCGCCGGACAGCAGCACGTCCTTGATCGCCGGGGTCCGGCGCACGTAGTCGAGGGCCGCGCCGAGCATCGCGCGGTCGGGGGCCGAGCTCGCGTCGCCGACCTTGCGCTGGCGCGTGCAGTGCCGGCAGTACACCGGGCAGTTGTGCGTCACGTACAGCAGCGCGCGGTCGGGGTAGCGATGCGACACGATCGGCACCGGGCTGTGCTCGTCCTCCGCGAGCGGGTCGACCATGTCCCACGGCGTCGTGATCAGCTCGTCGGCGTGGGGCACCGCCTGGCGGCGCACCGGGCACCGGGGGCCCATGACGGGCGAGAACAGCGAGAGGTAGTACGGCGTGATCGCGAACGGGAACACCGACGAGCGGGCCGCGATCCCGGCGCGCTCCTCCGGCGTCAGGTCGATCAGGCCCTCGAGCTCGGCGAGCGTGGTGACGCGGTGGCGCATCTGCCAGCGCCAGTCCGACCAGTCGCTCTCGGGGACATCGGCCCAGCGCGGGTGGCGGCGGGAGGTCGTGGGGACGGCGGCGGGCTCGGTCATGCGGGCGGCGTAGTATGCCGCCGCCACGGCACGAACGCGACCACGATGACCAAGATCGACGCGCCGACCAGGACCGCGACGGCGCGCGCGCCGACGTTGCCGCCCTCGTCGACGCCGACCGTCTGGGCGAGCTGTCCGGTCCAGGTGCCGAGCGCCGCGAGGCCGAGCAGCGGCGCGAGCATCAGGTACGCGACGCCGGTCGCGAGCGCGTAGGCGAAGGCGAGGATCAGGCTGCGATAGCGGCTGTCGAGCCCGGCGCCGGCGATCTGCACCGGCGCGGCGGCCTTGAGCACGCGGTCGGTGAACAGCGCGTCGCTCTTCTGGCGCACGCTGCCGAACAGCTCGATCTCCCGGTCGACGAAGCGGCGCAGCTCGGCGTGGCAGGACGGGTCGGCGGCGACCAGCGCCCGCAGCTCGGCGGGCAGCCAGGTCTTGCCCTCCGGGTCGCGCCGCAGCACGCCCGACGGGATGTCGGCCTCCTCGAGGAACAGCCGCAGCCGGGCGACCTCGGACCGGAGCGACGGGTCAGACATCGACCTCCGCCTCGCCGGGGGCCGCGTCGCCCCAGCCGTGCAGGTGCTCGCGCAGCAGCCGCTTGGCGCGGTGCAGGTGCGTCTTCACGGTGCCGAGCGGGAGGTCGAGGATGTCGGCGATCTCCGGGTACGACACGTCCTCGAGGTAGTAGAGCATCACCACGGCCCGGTAGCGGTCGGGCAAGGCGCCGATCGCCGCGTCGAGGTCGCGGCGCAGGTCGGAGCGGTTGGCGCTGAGCGCCGTCTCCGGCGCCATCGCCCCCGACTCGAAGCCCTCCGGCAGCGCCGCGAGCTCGCGCACCCGCGTGCGATGGTTCAGGTACACGTTGTAGGCGATCCTGTAGAGCCAGGTGGAAAACCGGGCCCGGCCCTCGAAGCCGTGCAGGCCGCGGTAGGCGCGGAGGAACACCTCCTGCGCGAGGTCGTCGGCCAGCGTGCGGTCGCCGGCGAGGCGCAGCAGCAGCCCGCGGACCTTGCCCTGGTGCCGGCGCAGCAGCTCGGCGAACGCCCGCTCGCCCTCGCGCTGCCCGGCGCGGGCGACCAGGTCCTCGTCGCTACAGTCGGTGAGCGGCGGGGCCTTCGGGGCCCGGCCGAAGCCGAACCATGTCAGGGCGGATGCGGACAGCTTGCTCATGAATTGTTCTTCCCCCGCATGGCGGCGGCGTACGAGACGAGGTAGCCGAGGCCGATAAACCCGGGGATGAGCCCCGCGGGTCCGAGCCCCTGCACGCCGTGCGACCACCCGCTCGCCACGAGCGAGGCGCAGAGGAGACCGAGGCCGGTAAACACCAGCACGATGCCTCGCCGCAGGTCGTTGCCGGCCGCCGAGGGGAACAGGGTCGGCGGCGGTTCCATTCCCTTCTCGATGTACTGCCTGGCCAGCTCGAGCCGATTTTGTTCGGTGCGCTGACGGATGCGGACCACGCCGATCACGGCGATCACCAGCAGCGAGAGGAACGCGACGTCGAGGAGCAGCGAGCCACCGCCGCCGTTGCAGGCCGCCTGCGGCAGCGACGGGTCGACGCCGCCCCAGAACGAGCCGAGCAGGCCCGCGTCGGTCAGGCACCCGCGCAGCGAGCCCGCGAGGCCGGCGACCAGATCGCCGATGTGCAGGCCGCTCCAGCCGAGGTCGAGGGCGATCGCCGGCAGCGCGGCGTGGGCCTCGGCGTGCACGCCGAGGACCGCGAGCGCCGCGACGATCGGGGACACGGAGGCGCGGAATCGAGACGGTGAATAAAACGGCATGGAGGGCAGCCAGCGTCGGACCCGGCCAGTGTCTCCGCGGTTTCGCGGGCCCGCAAGGGCGACGCAGCCAGTGGTACAGGCCCTCCGGGCTCACAGCGCGGACGGCGCTGTAGGCCCGGGTGCGGCATTGGGCGTCGCCCGCAGCCGCGTCCACAGCGGCGCGAACGCGAGCCGGGCGCGCGGGCGCGCCAGCGCCGCGTCCGCCCCGGCGCCGCGCAGCGCCGCCTCGACCGCCGCGTAGGCCCCGGCGAGCACGACCTCGAGCTCGTCGCCGTGGCGTGCGACCGCGACGTCGACGGCGGCGAGGAACGCCGCGGGGTCGTCGTCGTGGCCGTAGAACACGCCCTGGATCCCGACCTGCTCGGCGAACCACGCGGCCTCCTGCGCCTCATCGAGATAGGCGCAGGAGATCACGCAGCACGACAGCTCGTCCCAGAGGATCCGGCGGTGCTCCGGTCGGCGCAGGTCGTAGGGGATCTGGCTGTGGTCGATGCCGTGATCGTCGGCGAGGCGCCCGGCCTGCAGCACGTGCACGAGCTCGTGCAGCAGGTTGGGCAGGCCGGCCGCGGCGACGATGAACGGGGCGTCGCCGGGGTCGCCCGGACGGCGGCTGCGCACGAGGTTGTCGTCCTGGGTGTGGATGACGACCTCGGCGCCCATGGCCGCGAGCACCCGCCCCGCCGCGTTCAGCAGCGGGTGGTCGCCGTCGGGGTGGCCGGCCTCGACGTGCACGTCACATCGCGCCGTTCTTCACCCAGTTGATCAGCGTGCACTTCTCCGCGTCGGTCAGCACGCCGCCGCCGAGCGGCATGGTCCCGCCGCCGCCGCCCGGGACGTTGGCCTGCTGGCCGTGCACCTTGTAGAGGAGGTAGCTCGCGTCGATGTTGTTCGGGGTGATGCGCTTCATCAGGGCGCCAGACGAGTCGATGTTGACGGTGTTGGCCTTGAACGTCGCCGCGCTGTTCATCGTCAGGCCGCCCGAGCCGTTGATGTGGCAGCCGCACTTCGGCTGGATCACCGCGGTGTAGGCCTGCATGCTGTTGACGTTGGCGGCCGCGCACGGCCCGATCGTCAGGGTCAGCGCGGAGCACGTGCCGTTTTTGCACGTGCCGCTCGCGCAGTCGCCGTTGATCAGGCACTTCTTGCCGATCGCGCAGCCGTCGCAGGTGTCGCCGCCGCAGTCGGTGTCGGTCTCCTTGCCGTTCTTGAGCTTGTCGGCGCACGACGGCAGCTTGCACGTGTTGGTGCACGCGTCGGCGTCGACCATGTTGCCGTCGTCGCACTCCTCCTTGCCGGCCTGCACGACCTTGTCGCCGCACTTCGCGTTCTTGCAGGTCGCCAGGCACGCGTCGGTGTCGACCGCGTTGCCGTCGTCGCACTCCTCCTTGCCCGCCTGCACCGCCATGTCGCCGCACTTCGCGGTCTTGCAGGTGCTCAGGCACGCGTCGGTGTCGATCGCGTTGCCGTCGTCGCACTCCTCGCCCGGCTGCACGACCTTGTCGCCGCAGCTGCCGGCCGCGCACGCGTTCGAGCACTCGTCGTCGTCGACCTCGTTGCCGTCGTCGCAGGCCTCACCCGGGCCGACGAAGCCGTCGCCGCAGCTCGCCGCCTTGCAGCCCGCGACGCACGCGTCCGTGTCGTCGGCGTTGCCGTCGTCGCACTCCTCGACGCCCGTCTGGACCAGCGCGTCGCCGCACACCGCGTTCTTGCACTCGCTGGTGCACGCGGCGTCGTCGGCGTTGTCGGCCCCGTCGTCGCACTCCTCGCTGTCGTGGAGCTCGCCGTCGCCGCACACCGGGTCCGGGACGCCGGTCGTGGTCGTCAGGTCGGGCTCGGTCGTCGAGGTCGCCGTGGTCACGGTCGTCGACTCGCTCGTCGCGGTCGTCGGCTCGCCGGTGCTGGTGCCCGCGGTCGTCGGGTCGACGACGCCGGTGGTCGGGTCGGGCGGCGCGCCCGTGGACGACCCGCCGCCCGTCGAGCTGGGGTCGTTCGTGGTCTCGAGACCGGTGGTCGGCGTGGTGCCGTCACCACAGGCGCTCAGGAGAAGACAGAGAGGAAGAGAAAGTGCGAACCTATGCATGGTTATCGGGCCTCCGAGGATCGTCGGAGGATGCCCGCCTGCCCGCGAGCCGCCAAGCGCGAAAACATCGTGAAGCTCGCGGCTCAAAACTGCAGCGCGACGCCGAGGAAGAAGCCGCGACGGTCCGCGTGCAGACTCGCGGCGAGGCGCTTCTGCTGGCGCTTCCCGACCACCAACATCGCGGTCCCGCCCGCCAGCAGGGCCACGGCCGGGACGCCGAGGGCGAGCGCCGCCCGGTTGCGACCGCCGGCGGTGCAGCCGTTGCCCGCCGGGTCGCCCCGCGGGTTGCACGGCGTCTTGCCGGCGTCGGGGTCGTTGACCTTGGCCTGGCTCATGGCGATCGCGCCGATCGCCAGCGCGCCGCCCAGCGCCAGGAACACGATGCCGCTGCGGATCCAGTGGCGGGCCCGGATCGCCTCCGGGCTGTCGATCATCGGGTCGTACGGGACCGCGTCGTCGACCTCGTCGACCGGACCCTCGACCGCGGGCTCGGGCGCCGCGGCGACTTTCGGGGCCGGCACGCTGACGTGCTCCCCCTCGCCGGCCGGGGCCTTCGCGTCCATCGGCGGGACCTGGACCGCGGGCACCGGCACGATCGGCGGGGCCTCGACGGACGGAGCGTCCGCAGCGGAAGGGTTCGCAGCGGAAGGATTCGCGGCGGAAGGGCTCGCGGCGGAAGGGTTCGCGGCGGACGGGTCCGGGCTGGTCGCCTCGGCCCCGTCGGCCCCGTCGTACGCGCGCCCGACCGGGGCTGCGGGCGCGGCAGCAAGCGCGACCGCGACGAAGGAGCGCATCACGACGGCGACGAACATCGGCGCGCGACCCTATCACTATTCACCCCGGACGATCACCGGCGTCCCGCCCCGTGCGGGAGAGATCCGCGCTCCGGGGGTGCTTGCCTTGCTGCGCCATTCCCGCCAAAGTGGAGCCCGTGCCCGCCCTCGCCGCGACGCTCGCCGTGCTCCTGGCCGCCACGCCCGCCCGCTGCGTCGCGCCGCCGCAGACCGGCCTGGGCCCGGTCGACGCGCCGGTCCAGCTGACCGCGTACATCGACCCGCTGGCCCCCGGGACCCTGGCGCTGTGGCTCGAGCTGCGGCGCCTGGTCAGCGATCTGCGCGGCGAGCTCCGCGTCCGCATCGAGCCGATCAACGCCGCCATGGTCCGTGACCCGGCGGCCGAGCGGCTCCTGCGCTGGTTCGTGGCGGCCAGCGATCAGGGCGCCCAGGAGGCCGCCCTGCGCCTCCTGGACCGCGACGGCCGCGATCGGCTGGCGCTGCGGCTGAGCCGGCCGAACGGCCCGGCCGCGCTCGCTGCCGAGCTCGGCAAGACCGCCGGCGAGCTCCAGCCGAGCGCCTGCGCCGAGGTCCGGCTCGAGGCCGCCCGCCGGGCCCTGCGGACCCAGCAGCAGCGCGCCGGCGGCTATCTCGGGCGCCCGCCGCTGTTCGTGCTGCCGGAGCGGCTCGCGGTCGAGGACAACGGCACGCTCGAGCGCGTGCGCGGCGAGGTCGCCCGCGAGGTCCAACTGCTGCGCTCCGGCCGCCGGCCGGGCGCGCGCGGCAGCTACCCGCCCGCCCGCTCGGGCGTGAGCTTGCGGCTGATCCGGCCCCCGGCCGCGGCCGGCATGGTCGTCGGCGGGCTCGGCCTGCCCCACCGCCTGGTCCTGTTCGTCGAGCACGACGAGCACCCGAACCTGACCAACCTCGCGCCGGTCCTCGACTATCGCCGCAACCACCCCGGTCAGCTGGCGATCCAGGTGATCGCCCGCGGCACCTCCCCGGCCGCCCGCCAGCTGCGCCAGCGCCTGTGCGCCGCCCAGGCGCTGGGCCTCGAGCTCGAGTACCTGCGCCGGCTGGCGCGCGACCCGATGACCCGCTGGAGCGCGACCGAGACCGTCCCGCTGCCCCAGCGCCTCGACGAGGCCGCGGAGGCGCACAAGTGCGACCTGGAGGAGCCCGAGCTCGAGCCCGGCCCCTCCGGCGTCCGCGGGCTGCCCGACGGGGCGTGGCTGGACGGGACCGCGGTCGGACAGGGAGATCTCGAGGCGATCGGCGTGCGGATCGTCGGCTTGGAGGCCGCCCAGCGGCCCCTGGATGCCGTATTCTCGGCGGCAGCGCCCGCGGAGCTCTGACGCCCACCACCTCGCCCGCCACATCGCCCCCCCAATCGAAGCAGGTCGCACGACGATGGAGATCAAGCACTGGGCAGCCACCGATGTGGGACGCAAGCGGTCCCACAACGAGGACAACTTCCTCATCGACAAGAACCTCAACCTGTTCGTCGTCGCCGACGGGATGGGCGGGCACGCGTCGGGCGAGGTGGCCAGCGCGATCGCGGTGCACACGATCCGCGACGTCGTGTTCGCCGAGCGCGACCTGCTGACGCAGTACACCGACTTCGACGCGACCGCGCAGATGGAGCTGTGCACGCTGCTCGAGTACGCGGTCCACCACGCCTCGGCGCAGATCTTCCGCAAGGCCCAGCAGGAGCCCGAGAAGCGCGGCATGGGCACCACGGTGGTCGCGCTGCTGATCATCGGCCAGCGCGGCTTCATCGCCTACGTCGGCGACAGCCGCATCTACCTCAGCCGCAACGGCGTGGTCTACCCGCTGACGGAGGACCACAGCCTGATGAACGAGCTGATCCGCAGCGGCAAGGTCCGCGCCGACGAGTTCGCGGTCAGCCCCTACGCCAACTTCAAGAACGCGATGACGCGGGCGGTCGGCGTCTACGAGCACGTCGAGGTCGACATCCTCGACTTCGAGATCCTGCCCGGCGACGCGTTCCTGCTGTGCTCGGACGGCCTCTACGACTACCTCGACGACGCCGAGATCGCCAGCAACCTCGCGCTGTCGAACATCGAGGACATCCCCGGCCGCTTCATCGACATGGCCAACAGCCGCGGCGGCAAGGACAACGTCACCGCGCTGGTCGTGCAGGTGTCGCACGACGAGAGCTCGGCGAGCCGCGCCGCGCAGCTCAACTTCACGGTCGAGACCCTGCGCCGGATCCCGCTGATGGACCAGCTGTCGTACCAGCAGCTGTGCAAGATCATGAACATCGCGCGCATGCAGCCGGTCCGCGTCGGCGAGATCCTGTGCCGCGAGGCCAGCCCCGGCGGCGACCTCTACGCGGTGCTCGAGGGCTCGGTCACGCTGTCGCGCGGCGGCACGCCGATCACCACGATCCAGGCCGGCGGGTGGTTCGGCGAGGCCGACCTGGTCGCCGGCGAGGTCGCGCGCGCCACCGCGATCGCCGACAAGCCCGGCAAGCTGCTGAAGATCGGCCGCCGCGACGTGCTCGAGGTCCTGCGCCGCGACCCGCCGCTGGCCTCGAAGCTGCTGTGGAACCTCGCCCGCGAGCTCGCCAAGCGGCTCGAGGACGCGCAGATCCAGCTCAGCGGCGCGAGCGGGGACCGCACGATGGTCGTCGACATCGTCGAGGCGATGGAGGCCCACGAGTCGATCGAGGAGACCAACCCGCGCGCCGTCGTCGTCATCCCCAAGCTGACCAAGTCCGACCCCTCCGACCCCGAGATCGTCGAGGACATCGAGGAGGAGATCGAGGACTTCGAGGACATGCTCGATGAACCCGGCTGAGCCCGCGCACACCCCCGCGTCCCCGCCCCCGGACGCCGACGAGGAGCTGCTGCTCGCGGCCGCGTGGGAGGTCCGCGGCGCCGCCCGCTGCGAGTTCAGCGGCTTCGCCGTCGGCGCCGCGCTGCTCGACGACGCCGGCCGGGTCTGGACCGGCGCCAACGTCGAGAACGCGAGCTACACCCTCGGCCTCTGCGCCGAGCGCGTCGCCCTGTTCTACGCGCTGACCCACGGCGCCCGCGACTTCCGCCGCGTCGCCGTCGTCACCGGCGCCGCCGCCCCGACCTCGCCCTGCGGCGCCTGCCGCCAGCTCCTGCTCGAGTTCGCCCCGGACGCGACCCTCGTCACCGCCGTCGCCGACGGCCAGCGCCTGCGCACCACCGTCCGCGAGCTCCTGCCCTTCGGCTTCGACGCCGCGTCGCTCGGCCGCCGCGGCTAGCCCACGCCCCGAGGCCCCATGTCACTGTCCGGCCGCGTGAACCCCGACCGCCCCGCGGACCGGGCCGCGCGCGATGGCCTGTCCCAAGGGGCAGGTCCTCACGGACATGTCGACAGGGACAGGCCGGACCAGTCCGACATCTCGACCCCGCGCGAGGACCGGCCCGATCCGACCCTGACCCCGCGGCGGCTCGCGCTGGCCGCCGCGATCGCGGCGCTGCGCGGCGGGCCGTCGGCGGGCGAGGCCGCGCCGACCCGCCGCGACGAGGCCCCCGCGACGCTGCAGCTGCGCGTGCAGCCGCCGCCGCCCTCGGCCGCGCTCGCGGTCGACAGCGCCCGGTTCCCGACCACCGGCCGCGGCGCCTACGAGGTCGCCGAGAAGTTCGCGCAGGGCGGCATCGGCAGGATCCTGCGCGCCCACGACCCGGTGCTCGGCCGCACCGTCGCGCTCAAGGAGCTGCTGATCGCCGGCAACCGCACCGACGAGGAGCGCTTCGTCCGCGAGGCGATGCTGACCGCGCGGCTGCAGCACCCCGGCATCGTCCCGGTCTACGCCGCCGGGCGCTGGCCCTCGGGCGAGCCGTTCTACGCGATGAAGCTGGTCTCCGGCCGCAGCTTCGATCAGGTCATGGCCGAGGCGAAGACCCTGCCCGCGCGCCTGGCCCTGCTCCCGCACGTGCTGGCGATCGCGGAGACCGTCGCCTACGCGCACGCGCAGGGCATCATCCACCGCGACCTCAAGCCCAACAACGTGCTCGTCGGCGAGTTCGGCGAGACCGTCGTCATCGACTGGGGCCTCGCCAAGCAGCTCGGCGGGCCCGACGACCCGGCCGACTCGAGCCCCGGGCGCCTGCCCACGCCGCTCTCGGTCGACACCACGCAGCAGCTGACGCACGTCGGCGCGATCGTCGGGACCCCGGGCTACATGTCGCCGGAGCAGGCCGACAGCGCCGCCGTCGACGCCCGCACCGACGTCTACGCGCTCGGCGTGATCCTCTACCAGACGCTGTCCGGCGAGCTGCCCTACATCGCCGAGAACGCCGTCGAGCTGCTGTTCAAGACCGTCTACGACCCGCCGCTGCCGCTCCAGCGCCGCGAGCCGCAGGTCCCGGAGGAGCTGACCGCGATCGTCGAGAAGGCGATGGCGCGCGACCCCGCGGCCCGCTACCCGCACGCCAAGGCGTTCGCCGACGACCTGCGCCGGTTCCAGACCGGGCAGATCGTCGGCGCCCACCGCTACACCGCGTGGGAGCTGCTGCGCCGGGCGCTGCGCCGCTACCGGACCTCGCTCGCCGCCGCGGCGGTCGCCCTCGTGATCGTCATCATCACGGTCGCGGTCAGCTTCTCGCGGATCGCCGCCGAGCGCGACCGGGCGGTCGACGCCGAGGCCGACGCGCTGCGCTCCGAGTCGGCCGCGCAGGAGGCCCGCCGCCAGGCCGAGGAGCGCGCCGATGTCCTCGCGCTCGAGCAGGCGCGGCTGCGCGTCGACAGCGACCCGGCGGCGGCGCTCGGCCTGCTGCACCGGACCTCGGCGGCCGCCGACTGGCGGCGGATCCGTCAGATCGCCGCGGCGGTCGAGCAGCGCGGGATCCCGACGGTCCTGCACGGGCACCAGGCCGCGATCAGCCGGGCCGTGTTCTCGCCCGACAACCAGCGCCTCGCGACCACCAGCGACGACTGCACCCTGCGCGTCTGGGACCTGTCCCTCGGGACATCTCGCGCGTACTTCGGGCACACCGACGAGGTCTGGCGGGCGGCGTGGTCGGCGGATCAGCGGCGGGTCGCGACCACCAGCCGCGACCAGAGCGTGCGCGTGTGGGACCTCGGGACCGGCACGGCGCAGGTGCTGCTCGGGCACCGCACGGGCATCCGCAACGTCGTGTTCGGGCCCGGCGGGCGCACGCTCTACTCGGCCGACGACGAGCGGATCCTGCGCCGCTGGGACCTCGCGACCGGCACGAGCGAGGTCCTCGACCGCTGCCTCGGCAGCTCGTTCGCGTGGGACGAGCGCCAGATCGCCTGCCTCGCCGAGGAGGAGAACGCGATCCACGTCCACGACCTGCGCAGCGGCGAGCGCGTGGTGCTCGACGCCGGTGACGTCCAGCTGGCCCAGAACGGCTCGCTGTCCGCCGACGGGCGCTGGGTCGCCGCCGGTACGGCCGACTCGCAGGTCATGCTGTGGGACCGCAAGGCGGGCAGCTCGCGCCTGATCGACCTCAACCCCGGCGCCGCCGACTTCGACGGCAAGCCCCGCGAGCTGCGCTTCTCGCCGAACTCCGCGCACATGCTCGTGCCGATGGCGCAGCTCTACGTCGCCACCTACGACCTGCAGACCGGGACGACGCGGCTGCTGCGGCCGCACGCCAGCTACACGCGGCGCGCCAACTTCTCGCCCGACGGCGACCTGATCGCGTCGGTCGGCGGCGACATCGGCGTGCACCTGTGGGACGCGACCCACGAGAGCGCGCGCCGGCTGACCGGCGCGCAGGCGCTGATGATCGACGTCCAGTTCTCGCCCGACGGCCGCTACCTCGCCGCCGTCGGCAACGACCCGCGGGTGTTCCTGTGGCCCGAGCGCGTGTTTCGCCAGCAGATGTGGCGCGCGCCGCCCGGCGACGGGCTCGTGATCATCCGCGACGCGCCGGGCGCGGAGACCAGCGTGCTCGCGCGCGGCCGCGGCGTGGTCGTGCTCGACACCCTGAACCTGCGCCCGCGCGTCGAGATCACCGCGCCGCGGCCGGTGCGGACGGTCGCCATCACCCCCGACGCGACCCGCGTCGCCGCCGTCGACGACGCCGACGAGCTCCACGTCTGGGACGCCCGCACCGGCGCGCTGCTGCGCACGCGCCCGCTCGCCCCGGCCCGTTGCCGCGAGCTGATGGCGACGCCCGACGGCCGGCAC
>Ga0075163_10003126_pt1 | contig 22317 bp, 21 predicted proteins | sample JI1023141ADNA_FD_71478 | JGI IMG/M metagenome (GOLD analysis project Ga0075163, IMG submission 71478) | Wastewater effluent complex algal communities from Wisconsin, to seasonally profile nutrient transformation and Carbon sequestration -... | ecosystem: Engineered > WWTP > Effluent > Algae... | reverse complement strand
TGAGTATGCGTTTTAAATGCCAATTATTCCTAAAAAGTATTGTTTCATCAAAACTGGGATCAGTATATTTCTCAACAAAACCGCGCTCATGGCAAAGCAATACAAAATAAAATTTACCCTCGCGTTTCAACCATTTTGCCATACGAGGAATGCGTGGAGGCAAAAATTCACCAACAAACACAACATGTTTCGTAATATCTGGTTGGCTAGTTTTATTATTTCGAACCGGAGTAATTTGATAGAGTAGATAATCAAAAAGCGATGTACTTTTGTCCCAAAGCAGCCAACGTATTTTGTAACTAAGAATTTTTAGTTTTGCGAGATTCACAAAAGTGGGTTTGCCAACAAATATAAATTAAATTGTAAAGGAAGCCGAAAATCAAGTTACAAGGCATGGTCGATTTCCTTATAAAGGCTTGAAAAAACTGAATAAAGTAAAAAGCATTGGGCATAATTAAAAAGCAAGGAATACAAAACACACTAATTTCGTATAGCGGAATTATTTTGGGCTTTATCAGTTTGGTAGTACTTCAACCATTGCTGTTAAAACCTGAAGAACTTGGACTTACCCGTATATTATTTTCCTTTTCGGTGGTGGTAGCAACCATTATTCCTTTGGGCGTTAGCAATATTACCATTCGTTTTTTTTCTCTCTTTTCTGAACCTTCCAAAAAACACCATGGCTATTTTGGTTTTTTATTGGTATTTCCACTGCTGGGTTTTATACTTGTAAGCCTCTTACTTTATTTGTTTCAACCCTTTTTTATTGCACAATACAGCAAACAATCAAAGCTATTTGCAGATTACTTTGCCTATGTTTTTCCACTTTCTTTTTGCATAGCATTAGTATCTGTTTTTACGAGCTATTGTGCAGCCCTCTTTAAAACTACCTTCCCCGTATTTATAAATGATATTTTGGTGCGAGTAGTTTCCTTATTACTTTTTAGCAGTTACTTTTTAAAGTGGATAAGCATTGATACCCTGGTTGTGCTTTTTGTTGCCATTTATGGTGTTCAAGTACTGTCACTTTTATTTTACATTTTTAAAATAGATAAGCCGGGAATCAAAGTAGACTGGCCATTTTTTAAAGAAAATAAAGTAAAAACACTGGTTGAATACGGCTTGCTTTTTTCAATTGCGGCTATTGCCGGAATAGGATTGCGTTATATTGATTCGGTAATCATTGGGATGTATCTACCTCTTGCTTCGGTTGGTGTTTATGCGATTGCTGCGCTTATTCCTACCGTTATTGAAGCTCCATTGGCTGCCATCGAAAAAATATCCAATCCCGCTATCGCTATAGAATGGGAAAATGGAAATATAAACGAACTCACAAAAGTTTATTACCAAAGTACAAAATACCTCATGGTAATAGGTGGGCTTCTTTTTATTGGAATTAACATCAATATACAATCGGTTCAAAATTTATTGCCGGTAGCTTATCGTCAAATTGTAGACGTAGTTGGCATTATTAGTTTAGGAAGTTTAATTAATGTATCAACCGGAGTTAACAGCAGTATTATATACTTAAGCAAAAAGTACAAAGCCGGTTTGCTTATGCTACTTATGCTTTTTTTGGTGACAATAGTTTTGAATATAATTTTAATCCCAAAGTATGGACTGATTGGTGCAGCTGCCTCCAATGCCATTGCTGCTATATTATTCAATGGAGCTAAATTCTTTTTCCTCTATAACCGTTATAAAATGCAGCCATTTAATAAGACAATTTTTTATGTTCTATTGTTGATTGTATCCTGTTTTATACTCAACCGGTTTTTACCCGGCCTATCGAATGAAATTGCCGATATAGCATACCGTTCAGTAATCATTAGTTTGATTTATGTTTTAGTTATTCATAAACTGGCTATAATTCCAGAAACTGAAGAGTATTTAACTAAATGGAAGCTGCGATTTTTAAAAAAGTAATGCCTTAATTTCCTCCTTTGCTCAATCCTCTTAAAATGCTACCTTTGCCTTTCGCTCAAAAAATAAGCGTATGAATGAGTTGGAAAGAGTTGTGGCTAGTCTGCAATCTAAAATTGAAAAATTAATACATTTGCATAAAAAGTATGAAGAGGAAAATACGCTCTTGCTTTTTGAAAAGAATCAACTTTTAACCAATAGTGAGTTACAAAACAAACATATTAAAGAACTTGAACAACTAACGAATGAATTGCAAAGTGCTGCAGGTTTATCAACAGCGCTTTCTGCCAGTAATGCAGAAAACAAAAACAGGATAAACGAATTAGTGAAGGAAATAGATGAGTGCATTGCATTGATAACGAAATAACTGATTAACAAGAAGTAAAGAGTGAACAACTCTTGAAAATTTTTAGCAAATGCCCGAAGTTTCAATTAAGATAAAAATTGCAGGCCGTGAGTACCCTCTAACCGTTAAACACGACGAGGAAGAAAAAATACTTAAGGCCGCAGCATTGATTAACGAACAAGTAAGTGAATACGAAAAGAATTATTCCGTAAACAACAAGCAAGATTTGCTGGCAATGAGCGCACTTCACATGGCTACTCAACTTGTAAAATTGCAGCAAACAGCAGTTAAAACGGAACAAACCGCAAACTTGACCAATCAATTAATTGAACTCGAACGCTACGTTTCTGATTATCTGAATAAAGCATAACACTACAGTATCAACCCCAAATTGTATTTTGGGAGCTAGGTACCTAAGCGGCAAATCGGCCTATCGTTTCATTCTCCTTCACACAAAGTTTAATAAGCCTGTTAACTACAGGCAAAATTTAATTAACCATTAAAAAAAACTGAGTATGAATATTATTATGATTTGTGTGGGTGTTGTGGTTGGACTTCTTATAGGAATTGCACTTGCAAACACTTTACTCAAAAAATCGCTCGAAAAAAAGAGCCAACAAGTTTTAAAGGATGCTGAAGCAGAAGGAGAAGTACTGAAAAAGGAAAAAATTCTACAAGCAAAAGAAAAATTCCTGCAACTTAAAACTGAACACGAAAAAGTAATCAACGAAAAAAACAATCATCTTCAAGTAGCTGAAAATCGTATTAAGCAAAAGGAACAGTCTGCATCTCAAAAAATGGAAGAGTTGCAACGTAAACAAAATGAAGCAACTAGTTTAAAGGAAAGCCTTGCAGCACAACTCGAAATTGTTTCAAAAAAGCAATCTGAATTAGAAAAATCGCACAAAAAGCAGGTTGAACAATTGGAAGTTATTGCCGGCTTAAGTAAAGAAGATGCCCGCAACCAATTGGTGGAGGCACTTAAAGCGGAAGCTAAAACGCAAGCAATGGCTCATATTAAAGACATTGCCGAAGAAGCCAAATTAACTGCGAGCAAAGAAGCTAAAAAAATTGTGATTCAAACCATTCAGCGTGTTGCTACCGAGCATGCAGTTGAAAATTCAGTTTCGGTTTTTAATATCGAAAGTGATGAAATGAAAGGACGAATTATTGGCCGTGAAGGTCGTAACATACGTGCTTTAGAGGCAGCCACAGGTATTGAAATTATTGTTGACGATACCCCTGAAGCTATCATTCTTTCGGGCTTTGATCCGGTGCGTCGCGAAATTGCACGACTTAGCTTACATGCGCTTGTTACAGATGGTCGTATTCACCCTGCACGTATTGAAGAAGTTGTTGAAAAAACCAAAAAGCAAATTGAAGAAGAGATTATTGAAATTGGAAAACGCACTACCATCGATTTAGGTATTCATGGCTTAGCGCCTGAGTTGATTCGCATGGTAGGTCGTATGAAATACCGTTCTTCGTATGGACAAAACTTGTTACAACACTCGCGCGAAGTAGCCAATTTATGCGCGATTATGGCTACCGAGCTTGGCTTAAATGTGAAAATGGCGAAGCGCGCAGGTTTGTTACACGATATTGGAAAAGTGCCTGATGACCAACCCGAAGTGCCACATGCTATTTTGGGTATGAAGTTAGCGGAGAAGTTTAAAGAACATCCGGATGTATGTAATGCAATTGGAGCGCATCACGATGAGGTGGAAATGACCAGTTTAATATCGCCAATTGTACAGGTTTGTGATGCAATATCAGGTTCACGTCCCGGCGCTCGTAGAGAAATAGCTGAAAGTTATATTAAGCGTTTAAAGGATTTAGAAGCACTTGCATTGGGATATCCGGGAGTTTTGAAAACCTATGCTATTCAAGCAGGACGAGAATTGCGCGTGTTAGTTGAAAGCGAAAAAATTTCGGATAAGGAAGCAGAAACATTATCGTTTGATATTTCGCAAAAAATTCAAACCGAAATGACTTATCCTGGACAAGTAAAAATAACTGTTATACGCGAAACCCGAGCAGTTAATTATGCGAAGTAAACTTAGCTGAAGCTATTTTGAAAACTGAAAAAATAATAATTGATTCGTCACTTCACTCGAAATTTTCGCTGAAGGAAATAATCACTTATAAAAGTTTACTGAACAATCTTGCTAAACGCGATTTTTTAGTTCGTTACAAGCAAGCTTATATTGGAATTGCATGGGCTTTATTCAAACCCTTAATTAGCATACTCATATTCGGTTATATTTCCACCAAAATTAATCCGGGCACATCTACGGCAACTAATTTTGTTTATGTAGCAGCTGCCATGCTTTTGTGGCAATTGTTTTCGAACATTTTTAACGATGTAAGCAATTCTATTTTAGGAAATGCCAATTTATTTTCAAAAGTATATTTTCCTAAAATCATTATACCCATTAGTACCATCTTAGTTTGCCTAATCGATTTTTTTATTTCGCTTAGTATTTTGGTTGTGTTGTTTATTATTTCCGGACAAAGCATACACTGGCAATTGTTATTAGCACCGATTTTTGTAGCACTAACAATACTAAACGGATTTGGAATAGGACTTTATTTTGCAACCATCAATGTAAAATACAGAGATGTAAAATTTATTGTACCGGTAATCATACAATTTGGAATGTATTTGAGTCCGGTTATTTTTTCAACCAGCTATTATCTCGATCGGCTTCCATCCTATTTGCATTGGGTTTTTTGTTTAAATCCCATGGTTGGCGCTATTGATGGTTTTAAATATTGTCTTTTCGGAGGTGAAATGATTTACAACCTACCTTATTTTATTGTATCCATAGCTGTTTCCTTTCTTTTTTTAATTATTGGATTAAAGTACTTCTATAAGTTTGAACGTAGTTTTGTGGATTACATTTAAAGATGTCAAAAAACACTATCATAAAAGTTGAAGGTTTAAGTAAAAAGTATTTACTGAACAAACAGCTTGCACCTAAAAGTGATACTTTATATGGAAGTATTTTAGACCAACTAAAGAATTTTCGTTCACTTAATTCAAAGAAACAACAAGAAGAATTTTGGGCCTTATCCAATCTTAGTTTAGAAATAAAAGAAGGTGACCGTGTTGGAATTATAGGAAGAAACGGAGCAGGAAAATCGACCTTGCTTAAAATTCTTTCGCGCATTACTCCTCCTACTTCCGGTAAAATAATTTTAGGTGGCCGAGTTGCTTCCTTACTTGAGGTAGGAACCGGATTTCATGGTGATTTATCAGGTCGAGAAAATATTTATTTGAATGGTTCCATACTTGGAATGACCAAACAAGAAATCACTAAAAAATTTGATGAAATAGTTGCCTTTGCCGAGATTGAAAAATTTTTGGATACTCCTGTTAAGCGCTATAGTAGCGGAATGTATGTTCGTTTAGCTTTTGCTGTTGCTGCACACCTCGAACCCGATATCCTAATTGTAGATGAAGTATTGGCAGTTGGCGATGCCGAATTTCAAAAAAAGTGTTTGGGCAAAATGAAGGATGTGAGCGGACAAGGTCGCACAGTATTATTTGTGAGTCATAACATGCAAGCTATTTCAACCTTGTGCGATCAGGGAATATTACTGAACAAGGGTACACTTCATACGGCAGGACCAATAGATACTTGTTTGCACAACTATTTTGGTTTGTTAAAAGACTATAGTTTTAATGAAAATACTGCAAAAAACGATCGACAAAGCAGAGCGAATGGTAAGGCTGCATTTTCGAAAGCTATTGCGCTTCTTCCCGATGGTAGCGAAAATAAATTTTGGTCGTTTCGCTATGATGAAACTTTGCGCTTTAGTTTTGAATGTAAAGTACATGAGGTATGCGATGGATTAACTTTTTATATGGCCATAAAAGGCACTACTTCCGAAACCATCATCACTAACATTAAAACCAACATTGTAAGTAAGGATTTGAAAGTTGGCGATACAATTTCGTTTAAGTTAAGTATTCCGGCTTGTCATGTGCGTTCAGGACAGTACGATTTGTATTTCGCCATTGGCAATAAAGCGGGTACTTCATGGTACGATGTAATTGATGGAAATATTAATTTACCGGCCTTAATTGTTACCGCCATCAATGAGGATATTCACGATAATATTGGATATATTACCATTCCTTATTCGATTGATGAAAAGACTTATTAAAAAAATCATTGCTTATTTTTTTTCAGATTCATCAAAGGCACCTGCAACTATTCCTGGATGCAAGTTGCTAGTTGGCCCCAATTGTAGCATCGATCCTACAGCACTACTAAATGGTACTGAAACTTCAGAAATAATCTTAGAGGGAGATAATTACATTGGCCGAAATGTTGAAATTGGTCCACTTACAAAAATCAGCTTAGGCAATAATACTTCTCTTCAAGACCGTTGCATTTTATTAGGTGATATTGAAATAGGAAAAAGTTGTCTTTTTGCACCCAATGTATTTATATCATCCGGGCGACATTATTTTGATTTGCATCCCGAAATGTATATTAAAGATCAAGATGAACTTGTACAAAATTCAGCCGAATTAAAGGCCCGCCATTCCCGAAAAATTAGTATTGAAGACGATTGTTGGATTGGTGTAAATGCTGTGATTATGCCGGGTGTTACAATTGCTAAAGGAAGTGTTATAGGAGCAAATTCGGTAGTAACTAAAAATGTTGAACCCTATACAATTGTTGCCGGCATACCTGCCACCGAGGTAAAGAAGAGATTGCAATTTAAGGCAAAACATACATTAGATGCATTAAAGGATGCTGACTTACCTTACTTTTATTCCGGTTTTTATTGTTCAAGCAAACATTTGACAGTGTCACGTAAAAAAGGGGGTGTTCAAAGTTCTAGTTATTTTAAACTATTTCTTGAATACACTAACTTCCAAAAAATAACGCTGCACCTTGTGAATCCTACAAGTGATTCATTGACTTTGAACTATCACGGACAAACTCAACATATAGCTCCATTAAGCGATTCAAAGTGTATATTTGATATTGAAAATACTTACTTACATGAATTTAAGTTTGGAGCTACTAATGCAGCTAAAGCTAAAATTGATTCGTTAGGTCTTATTGTTAAATTAGTAGAAGCAACATGATACAAAGTATAAAAGGAATTATTTCGGGCCTAATTCCGGAACAAGTGAAACTTCGTATTGATCAAAAAAAAACCGAAAAGATTTACCGTCAAGGTTTTGAAGCATTCACTAAAAATGGTGAAACGCCTGATGCAGCATACATGGCTATGATAAATTTGTATTGTTCAACCAATGGCAAATTTAGTGAGATGGAACACAATGCGCATAAAATTCCAACCAATACAAAAGCACAAGAAATGGACAGTGTTGTTGGTGCGCTAACGAAGCATGATTTTTCAGATTATAACAGCACCTTGCAAAAAGATGGATATGTAAATTTAAATCGAAAAATTCCACAACACCTGGTTGATGCCTTGTATCAATTCGCCTTGAAAACTCCTGCACGAATTGCTCCTAACTACGACAAACCGCTTGTATACGATGCCTTGCATCCTCAATCTGAAATTTATCGTTTTACAATGAACGATTTGGTAAACAATCCCGCTATTCAAGAATTGATTATGGATCCTGCCTTGATTCAAATAGCACGCGATTACTTAAATTGTGAACCAATCTTCGATTTTCCGGCAATGTGGTGGAGTACTGCATTTTTAAAAGAAGCTTCTTCAGAAGCAGCACAACTGTATCATTTTGATATGGATCGTTTAAAGTGGTTGAAAATTTTCATTTACCTGAACGATGTTACTGAAGAAAATGGACCACATCGTTATATAAGAGGTTCACATAAAATAGGAGCTAAACCTGATCACTTATTAAAAAGAGGCTACGTTAGAATACCCGATGAAGACTTAAAAGAACACTATTCGAAAAACGATTTTGTTGAAGTTTGTGCTTCTGCGGGTAGCGTATTTGCTGGTGATACCAAGTGTTGGCACAAAGGTACACCTTTACAAAAAGGTGATCGTTTGGTACTAGAATTTGAATATACCGGTTGCATGTTTGGTGTAAATCATCCCAAATTTGAACTAGAATCTCCGAATGAAAAATTTAAAAAGTTCTGTTTAGATAATAAAATTTATTCGTCTAACTTTCGCATTAAATCATGAGGTTACCGGGATTTTTTGGACTCTTCTTTAAAAGCATTTCCCAATTTTTTGAAATCAAAAAACAGGACGAAAATGAGTTAAGGTACATCCGTGAAATTCCAAAGTTTCCCTATTTTTCAACTAAATCACCGCAAAAAAAGTCGGGTTATGTATTGATGCAAGCAGCAAAGGATTATGAGTTTGCTATATTGTATCCCTTACTGGCTAAAATTCTTAGTAAAAAACACCAAGCTAAAATTGGATTGTGGATGATGCGCAGTCGCGTTGAAAGTATTTATCATGCAAGTAAACATTATCAGTGGCTGAATCACATAAGGTTTAATCGATTTTCAGATGCTAAGTGGAGTCGTTTGTATGCCTTGTTGGGTGGTGAAATACTCTTTGAAAATTCAAGGCAATATAAAGATGATGCAAAAGTAAAACAGTTGGCGCAACAATTTTATTCGCAACTAAAATCACGCGAAGATGTTTTAAAAATTAGTATTGATGGGATGCTACTTGGTGACTTAATGTATGATTTTTACTTACGTATAGCCAATAAACCAACTGTTTCAATACAAGATCCTTTTTTGTACTATGTAATTGAGCAAGGTATTCATAATTATTATTGTGCAAAGGAACTTTTTGAAACAAAAAAAATACATTGCGTAATTACAACTTATACAACCTATACGCATCATGGAATAATTGTTCGACATGCGTTGAAACGAGGAATTGAGGTATATGCTTTTGGAAATGCTACTGAGTTTGTGTTAAAGCTTAAATCAGAATTCCCACATCACTGCAAAGATTACACAAGCTACGCTGAGCAGTTTTCACTTTTGGATAATAAAGAACAAAAACTTGCCGAAGCAAAAGAAAAGTTTGAAATGCGCTTTTCAGGAAAAATTGATGCTGCATTGTATTATATGCGAAGTACCGGTTTTACTGAGCTTGACCCAAAAGCAAAAAAAATATTTAAAGCAAGTGAACGCAATCGAGTAGTAGTATTTTTACATTGCTTTTTTGATAGCCCGCACATTTATAGGAACATGCTTTTTCCGGATTTTTACACTTGGTTGGAATTTACTTTGAGTGAAGCATTAAAAAATACCGAAGTTGATTTTTATGTAAAGCCTCATCCCAATGCACTTCCGGGTAATGAAGAAATTGTTGCAGAATTTAAACAGCGTTTTACAGGAATTCATTTTCTAGATAAAACTGTTTCAAACAATCAATTAATAGCTGAAGGATTTACTGCAGCTATAACTGTTTATGGAACCTTAGCACATGAATATCCTTATCGTGGAATTCCGGTTTTATGCGCAGGTGATAATCCGCATGCTTCTTTTGATTTTTGTTATCAACCCAAAAGCATTTTAGAATATGCAAAGACTATCCAAAATATTTCTCAACTTAAAGTAAAAGCAAGTGATAAAGAAGAAATATTAAAATTTTATTACATGCATAATTTAATTAAAGCAAGCCCTATTGATAAAAACATCTTTGGATACAAAGAATATGTTGGTAACGGCAATGATTCGGGTGCATTGATTAAATTTTTAGATCGGTATAAAAATGATGCTGCATCGTTTGAGGATAAAATGAATTTTATAGAAAAGCATTTTTAAACCAGCAGGATGAAAACACTTGCCCCTATTGCTTTATTTGCTTACAATCGTCCACAACATTTGCGAAAGGTACTTGAAGCATTGCAAAATAATAAACTTGCAGAAGAATCGGATTTATATATTTTTTGTGATGGACCAAAAACTACTGCAACTGCTGAAGAACTTGCTAAGATTGAAGCTGTAAGAGTGGTTGCTGCCGAAAAAAAATGGTGTAAAACAGTTACCATACATGCACAAAGTAAAAACCAAGGATTAGCTAATTCAATTATTCACGGTGTTACTGAAATTGTTTCAACCTTTCAAAAAATAATTGTTTTGGAAGATGACTTGGTTCCTTTCCCTTATTTTTTAAGTTATATGAATGCTGCTCTTGATATGTATGAGAACGAAACCAACGTAGCATGCATATCGGCTTATGTATATCCTGTGAAGTCAAAATTACCCGAAACCTTTTTTATTCAAGGAGCCGATTGTTGGGGATGGGCAACTTGGCAACGTGCTTGGAATTGTTTTGAACCGGATGGTAAAAAATTGTTGGAACATATTGAATCGAATGCTTTGCAAAAGAAATTCGATTTTGATTTTACTTATCCTTATTTTCAGATGCTGGAAGATCAAATTAATCATAAAAATGATTCATGGGCAATACGTTGGTATGCATCTGCTTTTATTAAAAATATGTTGTGTTTATACCCCGGCAAATCCTTGATTCAAAACATAGGAATTGATGGCAGTGGCACGCATAGTGGGAGCTCTGATAAATGGAATGTTTCAGAATTTAACGAGAATATATTACTTCAAAAAATTCCAACTGTTCAACACAAACAAGGATATAGGGCATTTAAACATTACTTTAAATCATTAGGTCCGGCTTTAAAATTGAGAGTTAAGAACTTTATTAAAAAAATACTTGGAAGGTGAAATTAAATTTCTGCACACTTTTTAATTCTGCTTACTTATCAAGAGGCTGGGCAATGTACCAATCGCTGCTGCATCAATGCGATGACTTTCATTTATATGTTTTTGCATTTGATGAACTTTGTTATCAATTTTTAAAACAACAAAACACGCCACATTTAACTGTAGTTTCTTTGAAGGAATTTGAAAATGATGCACTGTTGGCAGTAAAACCAACCAGATCAGCTGCTGAATATTGTTGGACATGCTCTGCTTCTACCCTTCACTATTGTTTTGAAAACTTTCAATTATCTAATTGCACCTACATCGATGCAGATATGTTGTTTTACTCGAATCCAAGAATTTTAGTAGACGAAATGGGTGATAATTCTGTATTAATAACTTCACATCGTTATACTCCCGAGTACGACCAATCGATTGCTAGCGGAAAATACTGTGTTCAATTTGTTTGTTTTAAAAACGATGTCCGCGGACGTGCGGTACTTAATTGGTGGAAAGATGCTTGTATTGACTGGTGTTATGCACGTGTTGAAAACGGAAAATTTGGAGATCAAAAATACCTGGATGAATTTGCTATACGATTTAAAGGTGTGCACGAATTAAAGCATTTAGGCGGTGGTTTGGCACCTTGGAATATTCAACAATACCAATTTAAGAGCACCCAAAACAAGCTTCAAGGAATTGAAAAGTTGAGTGAAAAAAAATTCGATGTGGTCTTTTATCATTTTCATGGATTAAAATTCTTTGACCATAATATTGTTTCATTAACTGATGCTCAGTATGCGATAAATTCAAGTATTCAGCAATTATTTTATTTTCCTTATATCAAACACTTAAATGAAGCAAAACGATATATCAATTCAATTGATAACTCTTTTAATCCACATGGAAATTCAGGTTTAGCACCATATTCCAAGCTTAGTCTTAAAACTTTACTTCGCTTTTATAAAGAAGGTATTCAAAATTCGAGGCGAAACGTTTTAGGATTTGGTTTAAGAAAGAGAATTCAACACCATTATTTTTTCGAAAATACCGCCACTTAAATTCTTAGTTTTGTGTGCTGATAATACAACATGGCACATTTAATTAATTTAAAAACCTTTACCGACTCAAGAGGTAATTTAACCGTGATTGAGAAAGTGATACCCTTTGATATAAAACGTGTGTTTTATATTTATGGAGTCGACGATTCTAAACGTGGAGGACACCGCCACCATAAAACCATACAAGCAGCTATTTGTATTAAGGGCTCATGTACCATTTACAATAACGATGGTAAAACTGAATCTACATTTGATCTTTCATCACCCGACAAATGTTTGTTGCTTGAAACACAGGATTGGCACACCATGTATAATTTTAGTAAAGATGCAATATTGATGGTTTTTGCATCTGAATTTTTTGATGAAAACGATTATATTTTTGAACCTTATCCGGCATGATTGAATACGAAAATCTGGCAAAACTCAACCAATCTTTCTTTAGTGAGTACCAACAAGCCTTTAAAGAAACCCTCGACAGTGGCTGGTTTATTTTAGGAAAAAAAGTACAGCAATTTGAACATTCCTTTGCCGAATACTGTGGTACCAAACACTGTATTGGTGTAGCCAATGGTTTAGATGCATTAATATTGGCTTTACGAGCTTGCTATTTCGAAAAGGGAAGCGAAATAATTGTGCCTTCAAATACCTATATCGCTACCATATTATCAATTTTACACAACAACCTGGTACCGGTATTAGTTGAACCCGATATTCGAACCTACAATATAGATCCTTCAAAAATTGAAGAAAAAATAACTTCTAAAACACGCGCCATTCTTGTTGTTCATTTATATGGCAAACTTTGTGAAATGGACACAATAAACAAGTTGGCAAAAACTAAAGGCTTGCTGGTGATAGAAGATTGTGCTCAAGCGCATGGTGCTTCCTATAAATCGATAAAAGCCGGAAATTGGGGAACACTGGCTGCTTTCAGTTTTTACCCTACCAAAAATTTAGGAGCATTGGCCGATGCTGGAGCAATAACATGTAATAGCAATGAATTGGAATCAGATTTAAAAGCACTACGCAATTACGGCTCACATGTAAAATATTACAACGAAGTAGTAGGTTACAATTCCCGTTTGGATGAAGTACAAGCTGCATTTTTAAGTATTAAATTAAAGTATCTTGATGCGATTAATGAGCATAAAAAAAAGTTAGCAGCACTTTATTTAAAGTACCTGAAAGCTGATTTTATTAAACCAACTACACATCCCGATTACAATGACGTGTATCACATTTTTTGTATACGCCATCCCAAGCGAAATGCACTCAAAGAGTATTTGTTGCAGAACAATATCAAAACCGAAATTCATTATCCGGTTGCACCCAATAAGCAAAAAGCGATGATAGGAATACTTGACAATCAGGAAAGTCCTATTGCTGAAGAAATTCATCAAACTACATTAAGCTTACCCATTTCATATTTTCATACTGAGCAAGAGATTCATCGGGTAATCGAAATCATGAATCAATTTTAACAATGCCTACAATCTCAGTTATTACTATTAATTATAACAATTTGGCCGGTTTAAAAGAAACGGTTGAGAGTGTTATAAATCAAGTTGAAGCTGATTTCGAATACCTACTTATAGATGGTGGTTCAAGTGATGGAAGTAAAGAATTTATTCAGCAAAATCAGCATAAATTCAGCTATTGGGTTTCTGAAAAGGATGCTGGAATTTATGCTGCGATGAACAAAGGAATTGATAGAGCTAAAGGTGAGTATTGTCTTTTCTTAAACAGTGGTGATGTTCTTGTTGATAAAGGTATTTTGAACAAAGTAATTTCTTTACATCGAACTGAATCAATACTTTATGGTGAACTAATTTTTGATTTTGGAGGAGGAAAGGAAAAATTAGCCAAACTTCCTAAACATCTAAACTTGTTGCATCTTTATACTGATAATATTTGGCACCCGGCAAGTTTTATAAAACGAAATTTGCTTTTGAACTTTGGAAAGTACAATGAAACATTTAGCATCGCCGCTGATTACGAATTTTTCTTTTATACACTTGGTATACAAAAAGAAAGTAGCTACTATCTTGATTTTCCTATTAGCAAATATGCCAGCGATGGTATAAGCTCACTTCCTGAAAACGCCGACCGAGTTATGAATGAGCGCAGTCGTGTACACCAAAAGTATTTAAACAGGCAACAACTGAAAGTACTCGAAAATTGGAAAAAATATAAATCAGAAGCTGTGGCAAATTGGATAAGCAAAAGGTATTTTTTAAATTCTGTGTTAGACAAACTGCTAGCTATTTACCATAAGTTCAGAAATAAAAAATGGTAAACACATCCCGTAAAATAACATTCTTTACGCCTAGTTTTACAAGCACTGGTTCTGAAATTGTGTTGTGCAATATGCTCAATTCGCTCAATCCTACTATTTCTGCAAAACTTGTTAGTTATTATTCAGGAGGTAGTTTATGGAACAAGCTTACTAAAAATTACAGTAAAAATTCCTTGTATCATTTCAATCCTCAAAAAGGAATTTTCGCGCGAATATTTCACCGCTTGGAGAAGACCTTTTTAGTTCCTAAAAAATTAAAAAAGTATACAAATTCAGTATGGTATATCAATACCATTGTACTTCCTGAGATACTTGAATTTGCTGCTGCCAATGGTATTCGTACTATAGTACATTCGCACGAAATGGAGCACATGTTTAATTTGTTGTCGACGCAGCAACTTAAACAACTAATACAGTATCCTGAATTAATTATTGCAAATTCAGCTGCTAGTGAAAAAGTTTTGAATGAATTAGGGAGAACGAATAAAATTAAACGCATTTATCCTGCAATTAAAAGCTTGGCTATCCAAAGAGACACAGTTGCTTATTCCAATTTTCGTAAAAAATTAGGAATAGGAAGTACTGAAAAACTTTGGGTTATGTGTGGTACTCTTGATTCAAATAAAAACCCTGAGTTGTTTATTCAAACTGCAAAATTGGTGTTGGAAGCAGCTAACAACTACAAATTTATGTGGATTGGAGGAAGTGATGACACTGCATATACAGCTGCAATTCATCAAATCGCAAAAGAAAATAACTTAACCGAAAAAATAAATTGGACCGGCAATTTAGGAGATGAATACCTTAATTATTTTAATTGTGCAGATGGATTTATGCTGTGTTCAAAAAAGGAATCTTTTTCAATGGTGACAATTGAAGCCCTGCTACTGGGAATTCCGGTTGTTGCAAACAATTGTGGAGGGGTTTTAGAAATTCTTGAAGGTGGCTTGGGTAAAATTACAACTAGTTCAACTGAAATGGCCGAAGCAATTCTCCACTTCGAAAAAGAAAATTATGTACCCAACTTTGAGGCAATTCGACAAAGGGTTTCTAAGTTTGATACAAGTAAAATTGTAATTGAATGGAATAAATTGTTAAACGAATTCTTCGATAACAAATGAAAACCATCTGCTTTTTCAGTAGCTATTTCAAGGGTGATACACTTCCTTATTATTGTGAAGTTTATCTTTTAGAATTAAAAAAACATTTCCACGAAGTAGTTTTACTAACTACAAAAAAGCCGAATGAAATAGCTTGTAACGTACTTCACGAAAATGGAATTGAGTTATTAATCTTAACCAATGAAGGATTCGACTTTGGTATGTGGAGTAAAGCTTTCGATAATTATCCGGTCGAAAATTATGATCGAGTAGCATTGGTAAATGATTCCTGTATTTTATTTGCTCCGTTGAATCGATTTATGGATTGGGTGAATACGACTATTGCCGATTGTTATGCAATTTCCGAATCACATTCAATAGCTTACCATTTACAATCCTACTTTTTATTGCTAAACAAAAAAGCAATTTTAGTATTAAAAAATCATTTTAAACAAACCGGGATTCAAGCTAACATTAGCGATGTAATTAACAAGTACGAAATTGGTATTTCTACCATTTGGCGCAAAAATGGTTTGGTTTTAAAAGCCTTTCTTTCTAACAATGGCTATCAAGGTGAATTTAGTCCATATTATTATTTGATTGATGCACACCTGAAACAAGGCAGTCCAATGATCAAGAAAAAAATCATTTATTCCTCCTACCGTAATGACGAATTATTTACTTTACAAAGGATGAATTTTGAAATTGATGCAAACTATTATCTTAAATTAATTAACCAAGTCCAAGGTGCAAATTTGTTGTTAAACTTCGAAAAGTTACTTGCTGATTTGCCTCAACAAATGTCTACTTTTGAGAAGTTTATATACAGATTAAAAAAATCAGTATTTCAGTTTGCAAAACGCTTACTTAGAAAATGAAAATTAGCATTTGTATTCCTACTTACAATGGCGAAAAATTCTTGACTGAATGTCTGGATTCATGCATCAATCAGAGTTTTCGCGATTTTGAAGTAATCATTGTTGACGATGGTTCTACGGATGCTACGCTTGCTATTTGCAAGCAATTTCAAGCCAAAGATTCGCGAATTAAAATTCATCAAAATGTAACCAACCTTGGCCTAGTTAACAATTGGAACAAGTGTCTGGAACTTGCAAGTGGTGAATGGATAAAATTTGTTTTTCAAGACGATTATTTAACACATGACTGTCTTGAAAAATTTGTGGAGGCTATAAATGATAAATCTGTTTTACTGGTAAGCAAACGCAGTTTTATTCTACCGGCAAATGCTACACATGAATTAAAGTCGTATTACACGAATGAAGTTAGAACTCTCGAAAACACCGGGATTAAAAGTCTGGATGGAAATTTTACCGGAGAACAAATTAGCAGGCTGGCTGTAGAAAACATTTGCTTAAATTTTATTGGCGAACCCAGTCTTTGCCTTTTTAAAAAATCGCTAATTAATGAGTGTGGTAATTTCAATGCAGATTTAGCACAAATTTGTGATTTAGAGTTTTTGCAGCGCATTGGCAGCAAGTTTGGTTTGACCTATATTTCCAAACAGCTGTGTCATTTTAGAATTCACAACGAGTCAACTACGTCTCAAAATTTAGGAAAAAAGGGGTATCAATTATCGCACATTGATCCTATTATTTTAGCGCATCAAATGTTGTATGCTAAAGAATACGACAGTTTTAGAAATTCACTGAACCGATTACAATTAAGTAAACTTAGAAGCTATTTTAAGGTTCGTTCCTATGAAGCATATAACCAAGCCCAGCTATCAGCAGAACGAAAAGAAGTATTTGAGACAATGGCTGAAAAGTTTGTTGAAATAAAAAAGTGCGTCCCTGCAAATTTGCTCACAAAATGTACATATTTACTTGTTCAACTAAAACGTCGATTCGCCAATTAGTACCATGAGATTTTCCATCATCATACCTTCTTACAACCAGGAAAATTATATTGAAGCTACACTTCAAAATGTACTTTTATTGAAAAATAAAGCGCTTGAGAAAGGTATTGAAATTGAAATTTTATTATATGATAGCGAATCGAATGAAGCGGTATTAAAAATTATTTCAAAGTATGCTACCCAGCTTTCTAAGGTGGAAATTAAAAAGGATTTAGGGCAGTACGATGCCATTAACAAAGGAATTACAGCTTGCAGTGGCGATTACTGGACCTGGTTAAACACCGATGACACCTTAGATATTGAAGGTTTTTTTAAACTTGCTGAATTGGTAAAAAATAATCCTTCCATTGATTATATCTATGGTGGAGTAAATTATATGGATGCTGCCGGTAATTACCTTAAAAATTATAAAGCTTATTCACTATCCTTAAAAACCTTGGTGCATAAGGATCCTGCGATTTTTCAACCGGGTTCATTTTTCAAAAAATCATTTACAACTAAAATTGGCTTGCTTGCATCCTATCGTTGTTGTTTCGATTACGAGTATATATTGCGTTGCATGAAAAATGGAGCTGAATTTTATTGTTGTGATTTTGCTTTATCTAACTTTAGGTATTATACTGCTTCAAAAACCGGAAGTATTATTCCTGTTTTTATACGTGAACAATTGACAATTAGTAAACTTTACGGACGAACATTCTGGAGTTTCATGACTTGGTTTGCACATTTGCGATTACTTAAACATTCCTTATTTCCACGCAAATGAAACGTATTTTGCTGTTGTCGGATGCTGGTTCAGAACATACCGAAAAATGGGCTTTAGGCTTAGCTTCAAAAGGTTTTGAAATTGGACTATTTAGTATCACTCCGGCAGCTTATGATTGGTACAGTAACCAGCCCAATCTTCAGTTTTTAAATTCCAATGCAACAAATAAAAGTGGTAATTCATTTTTCTCTAAATTAAATTACTTAGGCCTATTACCTCAATTAAAAAGGGCAATAAAAAGATTCAATCCTCAAATTGTACATGCGCACTATGCTAGTAGTTATGGATTGTTAGCTCGCTTATCTGGTTTTACACCTTATTTTATTTCTGCTTGGGGAACAGATGTGATGAAGTTTCCTTATAGAAATTTTATATTCCGAAAATTGCTTATTCAAAATTTAGAAAAAGCTTCTATGGTTTTTGCAACCAGTGAAACTATAAAATCATACATCGCCAAGTTAACTAACATTCAGGTTAAAATTATTTATTTTGGTGTAGATGTTCAGCAATTTAAACCCTCTGAGAAGCTTGCCCTATTTGATTCAGATGCTATTGTAATTGCTGCTATTAAGCCCATTGAACCAATTTACTGCACCGATATACTACTTGAAGCATTTGCTATACTTTCAAAAAAGTACTCCAATTTAAAATTACGCCTATTACTTGTTGGTGAGGGTAGTTTAAAGGAAGAGCTTCAAGCCAAAGTTGAGAAAATGGGCATTTCGAATCAAGTAAAATTTACCGGAAGAGTTAATTTTAATGAAATTGCTAGGTATTTTAATACAGCTGATATATTTGTAAATATTTCGGAATACGAAAGTTTTGGAGTTTCAGTGATCGAAGCATCGGCCTGTGAAAAACCAGTTGTTGTTACTGATGTTGGTGGGTTGAAAGAAATTGTGGAGGATCAAATTACAGGATTCAGAGTCCCGGTGCGTGATGTAGAAAAAACAGCTTGGGCAATTGAGCAATTGTTATTGAATACCGAACAAAGAATAAGCATGGGAAAAAAAGGAAGATTAAAGGTGATAGAGCAATTTGATTGGGAGAACAATTTGAATAAGATGGTTAAATTTTATACTGAATATTAAAGAAAATTTGTGTGAAAATTAAATTGTTGCCAGATACAGATCTTGTTGCTTTAGTTGAACTTGCAGTTTCGCATGGAAGTATTTTTAATAGTGCAGCATGGTTATCAAACTACGATTCATCTCTAAAAGTGTATGGGATTTATACAAAAGACAACAAACTTATTGGCGGCTTTCATTTATTTACTACCAAACTTGGGGGACTCTTGACACATTGCAAAAACCCTCCATTTACGCCGCATATAGGACTTTTCTTCGTACAACAAAGTGGCACAAAATCAACAGCATTAAGTTTTGAAAAGAGCATTGCTACTTGTTTGGTTGATTTTTTAGATAGTCTTTCCTTTCCAATGCTAACCCTTGCATTTCCTTATGATTTCACCGATCTGCAAGCTTTTATTTGGAAAAAATACAAAGTGATTCCAAACTATACTTACCGCTTAAATTTAGATCAGGATTTAGATGAACTACTTAAAAATTTATCCGGCGATAAGCGCACCAGTATTAATAAAGCGGCAAAAGACAATGTTGAAATTGAATTTTGTACTGATTTGCAAGAAGTGAAACGCATGGTTGAAAATACCTATACACGAAAGGCCAAACAATTAAACGAAGGTATTGTTGATAAAATTCTTTTTCAGTTCGCGAAGCCAGAAAATAGTTTTGCATTTATGGCACATCATAACAATAGTGCGGCTGCTTTAAGTTTTTGTATACACGATAAAACAACAGCCTATTATTTACTTGGAGGATATGCTACAAACAATAAACATCAAGGCGCAGGAGTTTTGGCATTATGGAATTGTATTTTACATGCAAAAAAATTGGGATTAAAAACCTTCGACTTTGAAGGCTCTATGATACCACAGGTTGAAAAATATTTTAGAGGATTTGGCGGTGATTTAATTCCATATTTTACGGTTAACAAAGCAAATATATTGTTAGAAACAGGACTTAAATTTATAAAACGAGAAACCTTTTAGTGAAAGCAATAATCTCACACGATATTGACCATATAAGTGTTTCAGAACATTTGCTGAAGGATACTATTATTCCTAAATTTTTAATTCGCAATTTAATTGAATTAGGAAAAGGAAAAATTGGCTTACATGAATTTGGATTGCGGCACCTTGATTTAGTGAAAAACAAGTGGCAAAATATTGAAGATTTGATTGCATTTAATAAGCAACATGGCATCCCTTCCTCTTTCTTTATTGGAGTTCAAAATGGACTTGGGCTTAGTTATTCTCAAGCTGTTTCAAAGTATTGGATTGCGAGAATAATAGAACTGGGATCTGAAATTGGTCTTCATGGAATTGAGTTTGAAAGTTTCGATAAAATCAAATTTGAGCATCAGCTTTTTGAACAATTATCGGGTTTAAAAATCTTCGGAACCCGCATGCATTATGTACGCAAAAATGACCATACATTTGAATTTATGCAAGCTGCAGGATACAGCTATGATAGTACAGAACATGCGTTTAAAAATCCTTATAAGATAGGTAACATGTGGGAATTTCCATTTCAACTTATGGATGGTTGGGTTATTGAAAAAGGAAAACGTTGGCAAACTCAAACACTCGATCAAGCGAAGGAAAACACGAAGTTAATCATCGCTGAAGCCCTAGAAAAACAATTAAAATATCTTGGAATAGATTTCCACGATCGCTATTTTACTGCTGGTTTTAAAACTTGGATAGAATGGTATCAATGGCTTGTTGAATATTTAGCTACAAACAAAATAACTTGTGTAAACTTTAATCAAGCAATTGCAGAACTTGAAAATCGAAGTTAAGTGTTATCTAAAGAGTGTTAGCTGTCCAGAATAATTGTGTGATTTATTAAATATATCTTTCACATCAATTTCATAAATATATACATCCTCTTGTACTTCCTTTTTATCGGACTGATTTTTACCATCCCAGTTGGGCTTATTTCCTTTCTCGTAATAAACCAAAATACCCCAACGATCGTAAATACTTAATTCTTCTGATACTATTCCGATTCCACTTCCTCCAAAAGAGTCATTTATTCCATCATTATTTGGTGAAAATGAATTTGGAACATAGTAGGTAAACTCACCAAGTATTACAACTTCACCATAAGCCGTATCGCTGCAACCATAGTTGTTCTCTATACTTAATTTAACTTGATAATGCCCTGTATCGTTGTATTGATATACCGCATTTTGATTATAGGAAATTCCAAACACATCACCGAATTCCCATTGCCAATGCGAAGCACCACTGCTTATGTCAGTAAATTTAATAGTTGAATTTACTAATGTAGTCTCCCATGGATTTGCAATAAAATCGGCATGAGGTTTTGGATATACTTGTACAGAGTTATTTTTTATTAAAGTATTTGTACAACCTTCTGCAGAATTAACTGTAAGTGAAACAGTATATACACCATGATGTTCATATTGATGAATGTTTTGATTTCCTTGTCCTACAGAAGTATCACCAAAATTCCAAAGATAGCTTGAGCCTGGACCTGCATTTATTAAATTCTGCATAGTTACAGTTAATGGTTCACAACCTTCATCCGGACTAATTGAAAAATCAACTTGTGGCTTTGGGTTAACTTTTACAAATATAGCTGCGCTAACATCCAGAGTAGTACATCCATCACTGGCTGTTACTTGATAAGTTGAAGAAACCAGTGGTGATACTGCAATTGTTGCTGTTGTATCAGCAAAATTCAACCAATGGTAATGATAAGGCCCACCTGTTCCTCCAGTTACTAAAGCACTAAGTAAAGCAGTTGATCCTTCGCAAATAGTATCATCAGGTGAAACAATAATGGATAAAGGTGCACGCACTGTAACAGTTAATGATTGAATTGTTGAAATACAGTTACTTGAATCATGAACAATTACAGAGTAGTTTGTAGTTGTAGATGGATTTACGAGTACATTCGCAGCCAAAGTACCATTACTCCATGAATAAGTGTATGGAGCTATTCCTCCTGAAGCGACCGCACTGAGCATTGTAAATTGACCATTACAAATAGTAGAGGCTCCCGAAGCCATTAATTGGAGCATTGGAATTTGTGTAATTGTTAATACGACCGAACTTGATGTGCAATTATTTGCATCCTTAATTGTAACCGTATATGCACCAGCTGTCAATCCTGCAAAAATATTGCTAGCCTGATAAGTGATTCCATCTAATGAATACTGATAAGGAGTTG
>Ga0075163_10003125_pt1 | contig 22319 bp, 20 predicted proteins | sample JI1023141ADNA_FD_71478 | JGI IMG/M metagenome (GOLD analysis project Ga0075163, IMG submission 71478) | Wastewater effluent complex algal communities from Wisconsin, to seasonally profile nutrient transformation and Carbon sequestration -... | ecosystem: Engineered > WWTP > Effluent > Algae... | reverse complement strand
TCTCGACGGGCGGGTGTCGATCAGCCGTACTTGCGCAGCTTCTCGACGAGCGTGGTGCGGTTGAGGCCGAGCAGCGCGGCGGCCTCGGTGCGGTTGCCCTGGGCCCGGGTCAGCGCGCGGTTGATCATCGTGCGCTCGAGGCTCTCGAGCGCGGTGCGCAGGTCGGTCGCCGCGTCGAGGATGTCGCTGGTCGACGTCGTCGCCGGCGGCTGCGCCGCGGGCGTCGCGGCGGCCGGGGCCTCGAACGGGATCACCGCGGCCATCTGCGGCTGCGACTTGCGGCGGCTACCGAACTGCAGGTCGTTCGCACCGAGCATCGGGCTCGGGGCCAGGAGCAGCGCCCGCTCGATCACGTGGTGGAGCTCGCGGACGTTGCCGGGCCAGCTGTGAGCGAGGAGCGCGTCCTTGGCGCTGTCGTTGAGGCCGGCCGGCACCGAGCGCCCGGCCGCGCGGGCCAGGATCGCCTCGGCCAGCGCCAGGATGTCCTCGCCGCGGTCGCGCAGCGCCGGCAGCTCGAGCGGCAGCACCGAGATGCGGAAGTACAGGTCGGCGCGGAACGTGCCGCGCTCGACCATGTCCTCGAGGTCGCGGTGGGTCGCCGCGACGATGCGGACGTCGACCGGCAGCTCGTGGTCGGCGCCGACCGGGCAGATCGCCTTCTCCTCGAGCACCCGCAAGAGCTTGGCCTGGGCGGCCAGCGGCAGGTCGCCGATCTCGTCGAGGAAAAGCGTGCCGCCGTGGGCCGCGGCGAACTTGCCGGCGCGGGCGTTGGCGGCGCCGGTGAACGCGCCCTTCACGTAGCCGAACAGCTCGGCCTCGATCAGCGAGTCGGGGATCGCCGCGCAGTTCACGGCGATGAACGGGCGGGCGCTGCGCGCGGACGAGCGGTGGATGGTCCGCGCGAAGACCTCCTTGCCGGTGCCGGTCTCACCCGTGAGCAGCACGCTCGAGTCGCTGCCGGCGATCCGCCGGACGAACTGAAGCGCCTGGGTCAGCTTGGGCGACGAGCCGAGCACATCGTGAGCGTAGGTCTCGCGCCAGCGGGCGAAGTCGGGCATGCAGGTGCCTATAGCGAGAATCGATCCAGCCCCTGACCGAAGCGTGAGGCACCTTGCACACGAAGAAACAGGTGCTTCGGCCGTTGTCAGCCGGATCGCTACCCCACCGGGGCGGGTTCCGCGATACCCAGCGGGTACGGCCTGACTGCGACGCTCCGGAAATGACTCAGCAACTGTCGCAGCGACGAGGCGCCTCGGGGTGCGGCGTCCGGCCGCACCGGCTCCCGGGGCGCGACGCTGGTGGAGAGGGCGATCACCGGGCCCCGGCCGCGGCGCGCGCGCCGCCCGCGTGGAGCTGGATCTCGAGCGCGCCCACCAGCGCCCCGTCATCCCACGGCTTGAGGAAGTAGCGGTGCACCGCGCCTTCATTGACCGCGCGGATGGCGACCTGCAGGTCGGTGTTGCCGGTGACCAGGAAGCGGACCGCCTCCGGGTACATCATGCGCACGCGCTGCAGGAGCTCGAGCCCATCGCTGGCGGCCTGTAGGTCGTAGTCGCTCACGACCGCGTGGTACGGGTGCGCCTTCAGCTCGGCCATCGCCTCGGAGATCGAGCCGACCGCGGTCACCTGGTGGCGGTACAGCGTGCGCCGCATCGCCGCGCGGATGTCGGGATCGTCGTCGCAGACCAGGATGCGGTAGTCCATGCGGTACCTCGGGTTCGTTGCAACCCGCATCGACCGCCCCCTGGTTCCGTGTAGCCGCGCGCCGGTCCGCTACTTGCCGTCCAGCACCTGCAGGAACGGCCGCGATCGCTCAAGCTGCGCGCTGGCCCTGGCGTAGAGCTGGCCGCGCATCCCCGCGCCGATCCCGAGCGTCTCGAGCAGCGTCTGGGCCGCGAGATCTTCGGGCGGTGGGCCGATGGTGCTGTCGATCCCCGGCACGATATGGCGGGCCAGGAGGTTGGCCACCGCGATCACCTCGGTGGCGGTGCGGTGCGGCCCGGGCAGCCGCTCGCGCACCTCGGGCCGGGCGACCGTGTGGTGGCACTCGATGGGCACCACCAGCGCCGCGGGCAGACGCCAGCGCCGGGCCAGCTCGGTGCCGATGCGGTCGTGGCCGAGCAGGCCGAGCTGAGCCTCGGCGGCGCTCGCGGTCAGCCCGTCCTTGCGCATCGCGGTCTGCACCGCGATCAGGCGCTCGGGCATCAGCTTGGCCTGCGCGATCTTGCCCATGTCGTGGAGCAGCCCGGCGGTGAACAGGCTGCCGGGGTCGGCGTGCCCGATCTGCTCGCCGATCACCCGGGCGGTCGCGCCGACCGCCAGCGAGTGCAGCCACAGCTCGCGCGGGTCGAACGTGCCGACGCCGGGGACGGTGAGCGTCTCGAGCACCGACACCGTGACCACCAGCTGGTAGATCGTGTTGAACCCGACGAACGGGATCGCGCGCGCGATGTCGGTGACCCCGCCGGGGATGCCGAAGTACGCGGAGTTGACCAGCCGCAGCAGCTTCGCCGACAGGCTCGGGTCGATGCTGAGCAGCTCGGCCACCTGCTGCACCGACGAGCGCCGCGCGTTCATCAGCTCCGACAGCCGCAGCGCCACCAGCGGCAGCGTCGGCAGCGCGTCGAGCAGCTTGCCGATCTGCTCGAGCGAGGGATCGGCGCGCGCGGCGGACGGGGCAGGGTTCATGGGGCCAGCTCTCCCGGCACGGGTTCGATCGGGATCGTCTGCGGGGCGTCGATCGGGGCGTCGATCGGGGCGTCGATGGGCGCATCGATCGGGGCGTCGATGGGCGGAGCGGCGTCGTCGGGCGCGTCGAGCGCGTCGAGGTCGGCGTCGGGCAGGTCGAGCGCGTCCGGCGCGTCGGCGTCGGCGTCGGGCGCGTCGGCGTCGGGCGCGTCGGCGTCGGCGTCGGGGGCGTCGACCGGATCGCCAGCCAGGCACACGCCCGCCGGCGAGCACACCTGGCCGCCGGCGCAGTCGCTGGTGCGGTTGCACAGCGCGGCGTCGCAGCCGCCGAGCAGCAGCAGCAGCGCGGCGATCAACCCCAGCGCGGTGATCGCCCGGCGCGCGCGTTCACCACGCATCGAAGGTCACTCCGATCGCGACGATCACCTGGGCCACCGCGGTGTGGGTCGGCAGATCGGTGCCGGCGATGTAGACGTCGCCCTCGAGATCCGCGCAGGCGCGGACCGTCGACGCCGGCCAGCACCAGCTCGCGCCGACCACCGCGCCGTGCAGCGTGTACGGCCGGACCACGCTGCGCGCGCCGACCCGGGCGCGACCGCGGCGACCGACCGGCAGCATCAGGCCGCCCTCGATGCCGACGCCGGTGCGATCGTAGGTCTCGATCACCAGGCCGGCGAAGCCCCAGACGTGGGGCTCGGCGTTGATCGCGTACGCGCCGTCGAAGGTGGCCACGACCGGCGAGCGCCGCACGGTCGCGCGGCCGGCGCCGCCACCGGCCGCCACGCCGACGCCGAGCCGCGCCGTGACCTCGGCCAGCGGCTCCGCGCGCGCGGGTGCCGCCGCGAGCAAGGCCGCGATCGTCGAGATGCCGGCGCGCCAGCGCATGGCGAGTTCGTCAGCAACCGGCATGCCACGCGGCCCGCCGCGGATCGTCAGTGGTTACGCGGGCCGGCGGGCGCGGCGATCGTCAAGGTTGCCGCGCGGGCTGCGGCACGGGCTGCCGCACGGTCGCCACCGGCGTCATCCGCAAGAGCACCGTCAGGCGGCGGTTCTTGGGCGAGTACGGCTCGTCGGGGACCGCCAGCTGCGTCGACCCGCGGCCGATCACCGCGCCGACCCGGCCTGGATCGAGGCCGTTGCGCTCGAGGATCTTGCGGGCCTCGGTGGCGCGCTCGAACGACAGCTCCCAGTTGGTCTTGCCGGCGCCGCGGGTGAACTGCGTGGCGTCGGTGTGGCCCTGGATCTCCAGCGGCTCGGTGCGCTTGGTCAACATCGGCGTCAGCTCGCGCAGGAACTCTTCGAGGCCCGGCTTGAGCCGCGACGACGAGCTGTCGAACAGCATCCCGGCGTCGTCGTCGTTGGCCTCGATCAGCACGCCGTCGGGCGTCGCCACCACCTTGATCTTGCCGGCCATCTCGGCCAGGTCGACGTGGTTCTCGGCCATGTGCGCGATGGCGTCCTTCAGCGACTTGACGGTGTCGTCGAGCGTCTGCTGATCGGGCGGCGGCGGCGCGGGCGACTTCTCGATGATCGACGGCACGTAGGTGGCGCCGCCGTTCATCGCCAGCTCGGCGTCAGGGAGCACGCCGGTGCGGAAGTAGTTCGAGATCTCCTCGCGGGACTTCTGATCGGTCGAGGCCAGGAGCCACAGCACCATGAACAGCGCCATCATCGCGGTCACGAAGTCGGCGTAGGCGATCTTCCACGCGCCGCCGTGGTGGCCGTGCCCGGCGACCTTCTTGATGACGCGCTTGCGGGCCGGAGGGGCGCTCATGTCAGCTCGCCTTCAGGCTCTGCAGCGCCTTGTCGGTGTCGGTGAACGACGGCCGCTCGTCGTGGAAGATGACCTTGCGGCCGAACTCGACCGCGGTCGCCGGGGCCGCGCCGCGCAGCGACGCGATGATCGCGCCCTTCATGCACTCCATGTAGCGGCGCTGGTGGACCTCCTGGATCTCGGTCGACGTGATCAGCGGCGCCACCAGGCCGTAGCTGAGCAAGATGCCGAGGAACGTACCGACCAGCGCCGCGGCGACGTGGTGGCCGATGACCGCCGGCGGGGCGTTCATGTGGCCCATCGTGACGATCACGCCGAGCACCGCGGCGACGATGCCGATGCCGGGCAGCGCGTCGGAGACGGTGCGCAACAGGCCGCCGGCCAGGTGGTTGCACGCGGTCCAGGTGTCGAGCTCCGCGTCGAGCAGCTGCTCGAGATCGTCGGCCGAGACGCCGTTGGCCATCGCTTGCAGCGCCTCGGCCAGGAACGTCCGGTACATCTCGTCCTTCACCACCATCGGGTACTTCTTGAAGATGTCGCTCTTGGTCGGCTCGCCGGCGTGTGGCTCGAGCGCCAGCACGCCCTGGCGGCGCGCCACCGTGAACAGCTCGTACAGGAGCTTGAGCAGGTCGAGGTAGTCCTTCTTCTTGGGGGTCGTGTCCTTGAGGGCCATCGACAGCACGTGCTTGACGCGCTTCTTCATCAGGCCCGGCGACGAGATCACCAGCGTGCCGAGGGCGGCGCCGACGATCACCACCAGCTCTGCGGGCTGGACGAGGATCGGGACGGCGCCGCCGGCCATGATGAAGCCGCCGAGCACGCAGCCGAACACGATCACGATGCCGACTTTGCCCATGACGCATACCGAATCGGCAGCGGGGCGGGAACGTGTAGGGATCGGGCCGCGGCCCGACCGCGACGGCGACCCCGGACCGCTGCACGGACTGCGCCGGCGGTCGACCCATCCGACGTGGATGCGCCTGTCAGCGTCGAGCGTCGTGGTGGTCCGACCCGCGCCGAGGTCGTGCTCGGGGTGGACTTCGGGACCAGCTACACCTCCGCGGGGGCGCTGATCGACGGCCGGGTCGACCTGATCCGCGACAACGGCGACGCGGTGATCCCGTCGGTGGTGTACGTGCCGGCGCGCGGCGAGCCGATCGTCGGCGCGCGGGCGCTGCCGTACGCGCTCCACGATCCCCAGCACACCGTGACCTCGGTGAAGCGGCTGCTCGGCGAGCGCCACGACGCGGCGAGCCTGCGCCGGCTCGCGCCGCTGGTGCCGTATCCGCTGGTCGCCGGGATCGGCGGCCGCGTCCACCTGCGCCTACACCACAGCGACTGGGCGGCCGAGCAGGTCGCCGCGGCGATCCTCGGCCACGTGCGCGAGCTGGCCGAGCGCCGGTTCGGCGCCGTGCGCAAGGTCGTGCTGGCGGTGGCGGCCGAGGCGACGCTCGAGCAGCGGCAGGCGCTCCTGACCGCGGCGCGGCTGGCGCGGCTCGAGGTGATCGACCTGGTGCCCGAGCCGGTGGCGGGCGCGCTCGCGCTCGGCCTGCACGCGCGCCCCGAGCGGCGCCGCGTGGTCGTCGCCGACTTCGGCGGCGGCACCTTCGACGTCACGCTGGTCGAGCAGACTGGCACGCGCTTCCACGTCGTCGCCACCGGCGGCGATCCGTTCCTCGGCGGCGACGATCTCGATCAGGCGATGGTGCAGGCGTTGAGCGGGCTGGTGTTCCGCCGCTGCGGCTTCGACGTCAGCCACGACCTGGTGCGCCGGCAGCTCCTGGCGCGGCGCTGCGAGGGCGCCAAGCGGGTGTTGTCGACGCACCTCGAGGCGCGCCTGACGATGCCCGACGCGTACATCGAGCGCGGCGAGCGCCGCGACCTCGACGTCGTGCTCGAGCGCGCGTGGTGCGAGGCGCGGTGGGAGCCGCTGTTCGACCGCGCGCTCGGCGTGGTCGATCTGGTGCTCGCGCGCGGCGGCTGGGGCGACGTGGCCGTCGACGAGGTCGGGCTGATCGGCGGCACGTCGCTGGTGCCGCGGTTCCAGCAGCGGCTGCGCGCGCGGTTCGCCGGCAGCCGCGTGAACCTATCGGAGGACGCCGCGGTCGCGGTGGCCACCGGCGCCGCGCTGGTCGCGGCCCGGCACAGCCACGTCACGCTGACCCACGCCGCGCAGGCCGGCTGAGGCGCGGCGGCGGGCTCACCGCGCGAGCTGGCAGCTGTTCCACCAGCCGTCGCCGTCGAGCCGCGCCCCGGCCAGCGGGTGGCCGGCCGGCACCGTGCAGGCGACGCTGAAGCTGCCGTCGAGGATCGCGCTGCCGTCGTCGCGCTTGCCGGCGGTGCGCTGCGCGACCACCAGCGCCGCGCAGGTCGCCGGGGTCACGACGATCGGCGGCTGCCCCGGCACCAGCACCTCGAGTCGCGCGCCGTCGATCGGATCGAGCGTCGCGCGCAGCACCGGCTCGCCGCCGGCGTCGAGCGCCGCGGTGCGGCCGTCGGCCTCGGCCGCGCAGCCGCCCAGCCGGGCCTTCCACGCGACGCCGCCCCCGGTGACCGCGATCGCGCCGCGCACGGTGGTGCCCATGCACGACTTGTACGCGACGACGATCGCCACCACCGGGATGCCGAGGCCCAGCACCGCGAACGCGATCATCGCCAGCGTCAGCCGCGGCCGGTCGCTGCGCGCGTCGCTCACGCCTTGGCCACCGCCGCGGCCCACCGCGCCAGGTGCGCGTCGACGGTGGCGCGCTCGGCGGTCGGTGTGAACCGCCGCTCCTCGCGCCAGGTGCGGACGATCTCGGCCTTGTCCTGCCACACGCCGGCGCCCAGCCCGGCCAGGAACGCGGCGCCGAGCGCGGTGGTCTCGACCAGCGCCGGCCGGCTGATCTCGACGCCGAGCACGTCGCTCTGGAACTGCATCAGCAGATCGTTGGCGGCGGCGCCGCCGTCGACGCGCAGCGTGGTCAGGTGGCGCATCGAGTCGGCCTCCATCGCGCGCAGGATGTCGACGTTCTGCAGCGCGATGCCCTCGAGCGTCGCCCGCGCCAGGTGCGCGCGGGTGGTGCCGCGGGTCAGCCCGGTGATCAGGCCGCGCGCGTCGGGCCGCCAGTGCGGCGCGCCCAGGCCGGTGAACGCCGGCACCACGACGACGCCGCCCGAGTCGGGCACCGACGCGGCCAGCGCCTCGACCTCCTTGGCCGAGCTGAAGAAGCCGAGCCCGTCGCGCAGCCACTGCACCGCCGCGCCGGCGATGAACGCCGAGCCCTCGAGCGCGTAGGTGAACTCGCCGGGGATCTGCCACGCCACCGTGGTCAACAGGCCGCGGTGCGACGTCACCGGTCGCTCGCCGGTGTTCATCAAGATGAAGGCGCCGGTGCCGTAGGTGCACTTGGCCTGGCCCGGCTCGAAGCACGCCTGGCCGAACAGCGCCGCCTGCTGATCACCCGCCATGCCGGCGATGCGCACGCCGTCGAGCAGGCCGGGCACGCCGCGGGTGGTGCCGACCACGCCGGCCGACGGCACCACCGTCGGCAAGAGCTTGGGCTCGACGCCGAACAGCGCGCACAGCTCGGCCGACCAGCCGCGGGTGTGCAGGTCGAACAGCAGCGTGCGCGACGCGTTGGACACGTCGGTCGCGTGGACCGCGCCGCCGGTGAGGCGCCACAGCAAGTAGCTGTCGATCGTGCCGAACGCCAGCTCGCCGTGGTGCGCGGCCTCGGCGACCTTCGCGTCGTTGCGCAGGAGCCACGCCAGCTTGGTGCCCGAGAAGTACGGGTCGAGCGTCAGCCCGGTGCGCGCGCGCACGTTGGCCTCGTGGCCCGCGGCCTTGAGCTTGGCGCACGCGTCGGCGGTGCGGCGGTCCTGCCAGACGATCGCGCGGTGCACCGCCTTGCCGGTCTTGCGGTCCCACACCACCGTCGTCTCGCGCTGGTTGGTGATGCCGATCGCCGCGATCGACGCCGGCGGCACCTCGGCCTGGCCCAGCGCCTGGGCCAGCGCGTCGAGCACCGACGCCCAGATCTCGTTGGGGTCGTGCTCGACCCAGCCGGGCTCGGGGTAGTGCTGCGCGAACTCGCGGTAGCCGCGGCCGACCAGCCGCAGCGTCTCGTCGAGGATCAGCACGGTGCTGCCGGTGGTGCCCTGATCGATGGCGATGACGTGGCGCATGGCCGTCGTGTATCACGTCGCCGCGAGGTATCGGGTGCACCACGCGCCGACCTCGTCGGCCACGCGGTCGCGCTCCACGTCGCAGCTGATCAGGTGGTAGCTCTCGGGCAGGATCGTCAGCGTCGGCCGCTCGGGCGAGCCGGCGCGCGCCGCGATCCGCCGCGCCGACGCCACCGGCGCGGTGTGATCCTGCGTCGCGTGCATCACCAAGAGCGGCGCGCGCACCCGCGGCAGCGCCACGTCGACGACGTCCATGAACGCCAGCAGCTCGCCGAGCGCCGCCACCGGGAAGCCGCGGTAGCACGGGTTCTCGGCGCGCACCCGCGGATCGCGCACGTCCGAGCCGCCCAGCTTCGGCAGCGTCCGCAGCCGCCCCGCCAGCGGCCCCTTGGTCAGCGCGCGCGCCACCACGCCGCCGAAACCCTCCAGCCACAGCGGCGCCGCCAGCGACACCACCGCCGCCGGCGCCCGCAACGTCGCCAGATACAGCGCCAAGAGCCCGCCCAGCGACTGCCCCACCACCGCCACCCGATCGCACCGCCCCGCCAGCCCATCGAACTCCGCCGTCACCCCCTCCACCCAGTCCCGCCACGTCTTCTCGTATAGATCCTCGATCCGCGTCGCGTGCCCCGGCAGCGCCATCCCGCGCACCGTCATCCCCCGCTTCGCCAGCGCCTCCCCCAGCCCCCGCATCTCATACGGCGACCCCGTGAACCCATGGATGCACAGCACCCCGCGTCGATCGCCCCTCATCTCGAACGGCTGAGCTAGCACCGGGGACAGGATCTACCCCCTCAACCTCCCAGAATCAAACCGATTTTTCGGCTTACCGCGGCGCAAAAAGGGACACTTTCCTGGGTCGCAAGCCACAGGAATCGTTACTCTTTTCAGGCGCATCCTGGGCGCACCGAGGTCTCCGCCGCCATCACCCGCTGGCATGCGCACATTGACACGGGCGATCGGCGTTGATTCAATTCGTCTTAGGAATCGCGCGCTTCCGATGAGCGAGTGGAAGACCCGCATCACGAAGGTCCAGGTCGTCAAGCCCAAGGCTGAGGCGGGCGAGGCGTGCCTCGTGCTCGTGTATCCACCGGGCGCCGACATGGGTAAGAAGTTCCCGCTGTCGCGCTCGGAGATCGTGCTCGGCCGCGGCAGCGATTGCGACATCCAGGTCGATCGCGACTCGGTCTCGCGCCGCCACGCGCGCGTGTTCCGCCAGGCCGATCAGTGGATGGTCGAGGATCTGCAGTCGACCAACGGCAGCTACGTCAACGACGTGCCGGTGCAGCGGTCGATCCTCAAGGACAACGACTTCCTCAAGATCGGCGCCGCGATCTTCAAGTTCCTGTCCGGCGCCGGCGTCGAGTCGTCGTACTACGAGGAGATCTACCGGATGACCATCATCGATGGTCTCACCGGGGCCCACAACAAGCGGGCGTTCCTCGAGTTCCTCGAGCGCGAGATCGCGCGATGCGCGCGCCACCGGCGGCCGCTGTCGCTCTTGATGTTCGACATCGATCACTTCAAGTCGATCAACGACACCCACGGCCACCTGACCGGTGACGCGGTGCTGAAGGAGATGTCCAAGCGCCTGCTCGGCCGCATCCGCCGCGAGGAGCTGCTCGCGCGCTACGGCGGCGAGGAGTTCGCCGCGGTCTTGCCCGAGACCGATCACGCCGGCGCGATGATCTTCGGCGAGCAGATCCGTCGGCTGGTCGCCGACGAGCCCTTCGAGTACGAGGGCGATCGCTTCCCGGTGACGATCTCGGTCGGGGTCGCCACCGTCGAGGGCGAGGACATCGACCCGCCCGGCTTCATCAAGATGGCCGACGAGAATCTGTACCGGGCCAAGCGCGAGGGCCGCAACCGCGTGATCGGCTAGCGCGGCGCCGCGGCTACAGCCGCGGGCCCGACGGCGGCGGCACGATGTCGTCGCGCAGCCGGGCCAGCGCCTTGCCGAGCGTGTCGAACGCCACCTCGAGCTCGTGGGTGGCCGCGTCGCCGGCGGCGTTGACCTTGCGCTCGAGCTCGTCGACCTTGGGCTCGAGCTTCTCCCAGGTGGCGCGCGCCTCCATGCCGGCCAGGTGCATCTGCAGGCGCAGCTCGTCGCGGGTCTTCTTCAGCTCGGTCATCAGGTTGGCGAAGCCGGACATGGTGGACCTCCGCCCACAGCATGGCCACGCGCCGCGCCGCGGCAACTGCGCGTTTGCGCGCACCCGATCACTGCCCCCAGAACGGCTTCGGCGCCGGGATTCCATCGTTGCGCCGGGGCGTGTACGTCGGGTACGCGAACACGCGGGCCAGCCCGACGCTGTCGTAGCGGGCGTCCCACGACTTCGGCGTCTTGGTCAGCCAGTGGAACGTCTGGAGCGTGAAGAAGTACTTGCGCGTCGCGGCCGGGTAGCGGACCCCGACGTTGTACTCGTCGGTCGGATCGAGCGCGCCGAACCCCGCGGTCCAGGCGGCTGGGTCCCAGATGCTGCAGCCCTGGCCCGACAGCGTCGTGCCCGGCGCGCCCAGCTCGAACGACGCGGTGAGCGGCACCGTCAGCACCACGCCCTGGGCCGGGATCACCTTCGGCAGGCGGAAGGTCTTGGCGCCGTATCCGCAGGTCAGATCGCGCACGATCACGAAGCCGAGGTCGGGCACGCGCTGCGGCTCGGTCACGAGGATCTGCGCGTAGGTCGCGGGCTGCTTGGGGCGGACCGCGATCGTGAGCGTCGCGGGATGCGAGCGGTAGAACGGATCGGGCTGACCCCAGGTGCCGACGTCGTCGTTGTCGTACTCCTGCGACAGCGGCATCGCGTCGAGCGCGTCATGGACCGACTGCTTCACCGCGGCGTAGGCGAGTTCGCGCGCCGTCATGGCGGCGACCACGCCGCCGCCCGGGACCTGGCCCGCGACCTCGTCGGCGGCCATCGCCGCCAGGTAGTCGACGCCCTTGTCCATCAGCTCGCGCGCGTTGGGGATGTGCGGCGGGATGCCCATCGACGCGAGGCCGTACTCGATGCCGAGCTTGGCGGCGCCCGACACGAAGTCGTTGCACCCGTCGACGGGGACCTGGGTGCACCCGACGAGCGCGACGGTATCCGCGACGAACGTCTTGGCCGACTCGTAGAGCTCGCTGGCCAGGCTGAGCGCGTCGATCAACAGGTTGCCCAGGTCGACGAAGGTGTCGTACCAGTGCGAGTTGGCGGCGGCGACGGCGCTGCCGAGCACGTACGGATCGAACGCGAAGCCGCGGTGGGCGCCCCAGGCGTTGTTCACCTCGCTCACCACCGGCACCGTCGGGAACGAGAACGTGAAGCCGAACACGTCGATGGTGTGGTCGATCGGCGCGCGATCGACGAGCCGCGGCGGCGCGTAGCGGAGCAGCTTCACCTCGTACAGCGTCGCCGGGTCGTACGGTTGCTTGGCGACGTACGCGGCGAGCTGCTGCGTCAGCTCGGCGAAGACGTGCTGGCTGTACAGCGCGTCGTCGAACACGCCGATCGGGACCCAGTTGCTCGGGGTGAACGCGCACGCGCTGGCGTCGAGCCCCGGCACGCCAGGCAGCGGCGGATCGCCCGGGCCGCCACCCAGCACCGGGCCGCGCGGCACGGCGCGCACCCAGAACGTGTGGCTCAGGTGGGCGTCGTCGGTCCACGGGCCGAGGTCGAGGTACGGCAACGGCACGTCGAGATCGTGGGTCCAGATCGGCAGCCCGCTCGGCAAGCTCAGCGCTGCCACCGGCGTGTCGTGCAGCGCGACGAACTGCTCGCCGATGAACCCGGGGACGTCGGTCCACGTCGCGCAGCTGGTCGTGGCGGTCGGCTCGGTCGCGAACTGCAGCGTGTAGCCGATGATCTCCGACGGGTAGGCGTCGGGATCGAAGCTGGTGAGGTCGGCGGGGTTGGCGCGCGACTGCACCGCGAGGTGGATCGGCCGCGTCGGATCGCTGGTGAGCATGACGACGTCGGCGGCTGGCGCGATCGCCCACGGTGGCAGCGTCGCGCGCTGGCCGGCATGGGGGCTGATCTCGAGCGGCGCGGCGGGGATGACGTTGGCGGGCACGCTGGGGTGCGCGAGCCCGGGGGTGATGACGCCCGGGTGCTGGCCGCCGGTGGCCGCGCTCTGCGCGAGCATCGTGGCGACCGCGCTGCCGTTGGTGCTGCACGCGACGCCGCCGAGGCTGAGCGTGGCGGTGAAGTACTCGTTGCGCGGGGTGCCGTAGCGCGCGAAGGTGGCGGCGCAGGCCCGGGCCTCGGCGCGGTCGGTCTCGGTCGCGACGCGCTCGTCGAGCACCAGCGCCAGGTGATCCTCGACGACACCGCGCGCGGTGGGGCGCGCGCAGCGCAGCCGATAGGTGTGGCTGCCGTCCGCGCTGCGGCTCTCGGCCACGCCCAGCGTGGTGGTCGTCGGATCGCAGGCGAAGCTGCCGCCGACGCCGCGCGAGATCGGCGCCGGCAGCGGCCGGCCCGGCACGATCGCGCTCTGCAGGTAGGACTCGCGGTAGGCCATCAGCGGCGGGGCGCTGACCACGACGTCGGTGGTCGCGGCGCCGAGCGGCGCGCCGGCGTCGCCCGCGTCATCGGCGAGGCAACCGGCGGAGAGGGCCGCGCACGCGCTGGCGGCGAGGAGGAGGGTCGGCGTTGACCCGCGCGCAAGGCGGGCCGGACGAGGGGGACGGTGCATACCCAGGTAGCGTCGCCCTCCGGCGGTTTGTGACGCGGCGCCGTCAGCGGCGGCAGCAGGCCGCCAGCTTGCGGCGCAGCTCGGCGGCGTAGGCGACCGCGTGGGGGTCGGCGGGCGTCAGCTCCGCGGTGGCGGCCCCGCGCTCGTAGGCGGCCCGCGCGCCGGCGCGATCGCCCGTGGCCAAGCGCGCGTCGCCGAGGCGGTCGCTGGTGGCGGTGACCAGCAGGCGCGCGTCCTGGTTGTCGGGCCAGCGCGCGACCAGCGCCTCGGCGCGCGCGACCGCCTGCGCCAGCGCCGCCAGCGCCGCGGCGGGGTGCCGCGCCGTCTGCTCGATCACGCCGATCTTGGTCTGCGCGACGATCGCGTTGCGGGCGAGCTCGATGCTGTCGGGCTGCTTGGCGATGAGCTGATCGATCAGCGCCTGCCAGCGGCGGTACGCGGCCAGCGCGGCCGCCAGATCGCCCTGCACCCGGGCCAGCTCGGCCTGGGTGTGATCGACCTCGGCGGCCTCGCGGCGGAGCGCGACGCTGTCCGGCGCTTGCGCGACCAGCGTCGCGAACAGCGCCTGGGCCTCGGTGAGCTGCGGCGCGGCGTCGGCGGGCACCGCCTCCTCGTTGGCCTCGGCCAGCGCGATCTGCAACGACGCGACCGCCCGCAGGTTGTGGGCCAGGAGCCGTCGCGCGACGGCGTCGTCCGGAGCGCGCGCCACCAGCGCGAGCAGGTCGGCCCGCACCGCGCGGTGCGCGTCGAGGGCGGCCCACGACTCCCCGCGCATGAACAGCGTCTCGGCGATCTTGTTGCGGGCCATGATCAAGCTGTAGCTCGCCGTCGCGCTGGCGGGATCGCGCGCCACCAGCGCGGCGTGGATCGTCTCGCCGCGTCGGTAGTGATCGAGCGCGGTGCCGGTGTCGCCGCCGACGCGCGCCGCGTCACCGACCGCGAGCTCGGCCTCGGCGAGGTCGCGCTGCCACAGCGCGTTCTCGGGGTCGCGCGCGGTCAGCGCGGTCGCGACCGCGTGGGCCCGCTCGGCGGCGGCCCGGGCCCCGGCCGCGTCGCCCTGCGCCAGCCGCACCGCGAACAGCTGGACGTGCGCGCCGTAGACGTCGCGCTGGCGGGCGGCGTCGTCGGGGCCGCGCCGCGCCAGGTCCTCGGTCACGCGCAGGTTGGCCTCGGCGTCGGCCAGCGCGTGGGCCAGGTCGCCGAGCCGCTGGTACACTTGGCCGCGCCGCTGGTAGACGCCGATCAGCTCGCCGCGCAGCTGATCGTTGTCCGGCGCCGCCTGGATCATCGCCTGGGCCAGCGCGTCGGCCTGATCGAGCGTCGTCCGCGCGCGGTCGAGCTGGCCCTCGGCCATCGACGCCTCGGCGTCGATCAGCAGCAGCCCGAAACGCTCGTCGTCGACGGCGAGGCCGTCGCCGGGCCGCGCCACCGCGAGCCCCGCGGCGACCGCGCCGCGCGCGGCGGCGGGATCGCCCTGGGTCAGATAGATCTCGGCGAAGCGGTGCGCCAGCGCCAGCGCCGCGCGGCGATCGTCGGGCGAGACGTCGGCGAGCCCGAGGCGGAGCGCCTGTGCCGCGGCCAGCTCGACGAGCGCGCCGGCCGAATCGCCGCGCCCGCGGATCACCGCGGCCAGGCCCTCGTGGACCTGTGCGCGGGTGCGGCGCTCGTCGAGCGCGTCGCCGACCGGCCGCGTCGCGTAGTAGGCGCGCGCCTTCTGTACCACCGCGTCGAGCACGTCGAGCTTGCCGACCGGCGTCAGCTTCGCGCGCAGATCGCCGAGCATGAACCGCAACAGCTCCTCGGCGTCGCCGCGGTTGCGCTCGGCCACCGCGCGCTGGGCGTCGGCGCGGCGCTCGCCGGCCACCACGCCGCGGATCGCCAGCGCGCCGCCGACCGCCAGCACCACCAGCGCCGTCACCGCCACCGCCAGCGCGCCGCGGTGGCGGCGCGCCCAGCGGCGCACCAGCTCGCCGGCGGTGTACGCGTGAGCGCCGACCAGCTGGCCGGCCAGGTAGCGGCGCAGGTCGGCCGCCAGCTCGCGCGCGCTCGGGTACCGGTCGGCGGGCGCGCGCGCCATCGCGCGGGCGACGATCGCCACCAGCTCCGCGGGCACGTCGGGCGCGCGGCTCGCCAGCGGCGGCGGCGGCGTCGCGCGCACCTGCGCCAGCACCGCGGCGCTGTCGTCGCCCGCGTACGGCGGCGCGCCCGCGAGCACGTGGTACGCCAGCGCGCCGATCGCGTAGACGTCGGCCCGCTCGTCGACCCCGGCGCCGTCGGCCTGCTCCGGCGGCATGTACGCGGGCGTGCCCAGCACGTCGCCGGCGCGGGTGGCGTCGGTGCCCGCCGCGTCGATCGGCGCGGCCGCGTCGGCGGGGTCGTCGTCGAGCGCCGCCAGATCCTTGGCCAGGCCCCAGTCGATCACGACCGTCTCGCCGAAGCGCCCGACCAGCACGTTGTGCGGCTTGAGATCGCGATGGATCACCCGCTCCTGGTGCGCGTAGGCCATCGCGTCGGCGACCGCCAGCACGTGGGGCAACAGCGCCCGGCGCTCGGCCGGCGTCGCGGCGTCGGCGATCACCCGATCGAGCGGCCGCCCCGGCACCAGCTTCATCGCGAACCACGGCGTCCCCGACGGGCGCAGCCCGGCCTCGAGCACGCTGACGATCGACGGGTGCGACAAGCGCGCGGTGAGCTGCGTCTCGCGCGCGAACCGGCGCAGCAGCGCGGCGCTCGGGGCGCGCAGCTCCTTGATCGCCACGGTGCGGCCCAGGCGCTGATCGCGCGCGGTCAGGATCCGCCCCATGCCGCCGCGCGCCAGCTCGGTGACCTCGCCGTAGCGCGCGTCGTCGGCGAGCGGCTCGTCGAGCTGCGGCGGCACCGGCCGGTCGTCGATCGCGGCCGCCGCCCGCAAGAAGCTGTCGATGGTGGTCGCCCCGCGCGTCGCCGGATCCTCGGACTCCATGGCGCATCCTACCCGCGGCGCCGGTCGGAACCCGGCGGCGAAGTGCGGCATCGCCTTGGCCCGCGCCGCCGCCGGCGCTACGGTCGACCGATGATCCAGGCTGGCGACCCCGTCCCGTCGGTGACCATCCAGCAGGCGACCGTCGACGGCCCGGCCGCGGTCGATCCAGCGGCGCTGTTCGCCGGCAAGCACGTCGTCTTGTTCGCGGTGCCCGGCGCGTTCACGCCGACCTGCTCGACGCAGCACCTGCCGGGCTACGTCGCGCGCCTCGACGAGTTCGCGGCCCGCGGCGTCGACCTGGTCGCGTGCCTGGCGGTCAACGACGCGTGGGTGTTGCAGGCGTGGGCCGCGCGGCACGGCGCGCTCGGCAAGATCGTCATGCTGGCCGACGGCAACGGCGCGTTCACCCGGGCCCTCGGCCTCGACGTCGAGCTGGCCGGCGCCGGCCTCGGCGTGCGCGCGCGACGCGGGCTGATCACCTTCAAGGACGGCAAGGCCGCGCTGGTGGCGATCGAGGCGCCCGGGCGGCTCGAGGTCAGCGGCGCCGACGCGTGCCTGGTCACGCTGGCGTAGCGCGGCTCACCCGGCCAGCGGGATCGTCAGCACGAAGCGCGCGCCGCCCGAGGGCGCCGGGGCCTCGGCGACGTCGAGCGTGCCGCCGTGCTCGAGCGCGATCTTCTTGGCGATCGCCAGGCCCAGGCCGGTGCCGGTGGCCTTGGTGGTGACGTACGGCTCGAAGATCTTGGCGCGGGCCTCGGCGGTGACGCCCTTGCCCTCGTCGTCGACGGTGATCTCGACGTGATCGGCGCGCGGCTGCCACGCCACCACGACCGCGCCCGGCTTGCCCGCCTCCTGGCCGGCGTGGATGCCGTTCTCGACCAGGTTGGCCAGCACCCGCTTGAGCAGCAGCTTGTCGGCGCGCACCTGCACCGGCGCCGGCGGCGGCGTGATCACCAGCCGCGTCGCCATCGCCGGATCGAGCGCCAGCTCGGCGACGATGTCGCCCAGCGGCACCGGCGCCGCCTCGACCCGCGGCAGCTGGCCCAGCGTGCGGAACGTGTCGACCAGCCGGCGCAACGACGCGATCTCCTCCTCGACGATCTCGCCGGTGTCGGCGAGCAGCCGCTTCATCCGCGGGTCGTCGCCCTGGTACGACGACACGCACTGCTGCACCGCCAGCTGGATCGGCGTGAGCGGGTTCTTGATCTCGTGCGCCAACCGGCGCGCCACGTCTTGCCACGCGCCGATCCGCTGCAGGTAGTCGATCTCGGTGCGCTGGCGGCGCAGGTCGTCGAGCATCGTGTCGAACGCCGCGCCCAGCTCCGACATCTCGTCGCGGCCGTCCATCCGGACGCGGGTCTCGGCCTGGCCGCGCGACACCGCGCGCGCCACCTCGACCAGCGCGGCGATGCGGCTGGTGACCCGGCGCGCGGCGATCACGCCGATCAAGATCGCCGCGATCGCCGAGATCGCGACCAGCAGCGACACCGCGACCACGTAGCCGGCCGACAGCGCGGTGCGGTTGTGCGCCACGGTGCGCGCGGCGGTGATCGAGTCCGACAGCTGTCGCAGCTCTTGCTGCAACCCGGCCGGCACCGGCACGCCGACCTCGAGCGAGCCGCCCGCCGCGAGCGGGAACTTGATGCTCTTGGTCTCGGTGCCGGGCGGCGGCGCGCGCTCGGCCTTGGCCAGCTCGGTGCCGGCGCGATCGATCAGCGCCAGCCGCGCCACCTCGGGCTCGGCGGCCAGCGTCGGCTCGAGCGCGGCCGGATCGAGCGCGGCGATCCGCGGATCGAGCGCCAGCCGCCGCGCGACCTCCGACAGGTGCTGCTTCTTGGTCTCGATCAGCTCGCGGTACGTGCGCAGCGCCCGCTCGAGCGAGCGGTTGCGCGACTCGGCCTCGACCGCCGCGAAGCTGGCGGCCAGGCGCGACACCCGGGTCACCAGGTAGGCGGCCGCCGCCGACGGGATCAGCGCGACGATCAGCAGGAGCGCGACCAGCTTGACCTGCAGGCCGGTGCGGCGCGCGAACCGCGGCGGGGCGGTCATCGCTTGGGCCGCTTGCGGTAGAACGGCTGGGACGCCAGCCGCAGCACCCGATCGGCGTCGGGCACCTTGAGGTTGACGAACACCGACACGAACGAGCCGAAGAACGAGCCGCCGCGATCGAGGCCGCCGCCGGCGCCGTCGGACAGCCAGCGCCGGACCTCGGCCATCGTCTCGGCCGACACCGGGTTCAGCTCGGCGACGATCGCCAGCTCGAAGTTCTTCTCGTAGGGGATCGCGCCGACCTCGGCGATCGCCACCTGATCGAGGCCGGTCACCAGCTTGAGCGCCTCGGCCTTGTACTTGACGCGGTACAGCCGGCGGCCGCTGGGCCCGGTCACCGCGACCTCGTAGATCTCGCCCCACAGATCGTAGACCACCTCGCGGTGCAGGAGCTGGAACGCCACCGGGGTCTTCTTGCCCGACGGGTACACCCACAGGCGGATCACCACCGTCGACGCCAGCCCGTCCTCGAGGCGATCGTAGGCCGCCTTGTCGAACAGGTTGGTGACGTCGGTGGTGACGTACAAGGTCGTGCCGCGCTCGGCGAAGCGCATCGTGCGCTGCACCGGGCGCTGCTCGGCGCCGGCGGTGGTCAGCGCCAGCACCAGCGTCAGCGCCACGCCCAGCGCGGCGCGCCCGCGGGTCACCATCGCGGCACGCGCCCCAGCGCGTTGGCCAGCGAGAACTCGAAGACGCCGATCTCGGTGTCGATGCGCAGCCCGACGTCGAGCACCAGGTCGACCGGCAGCGCCGCGAACGCGCCGCGATCGCGCAGGCGCAGCTCGTCGGTGGTGGCCAGCGTCCACGCGCCGGCGGCGACGAACAGATCGCCGCCGTAGATGCGGTGCGGCCGGCGCCACCACTGGTAGACGTACTCGACGGTGACGCTGCCGCCGACCTCGCCGTAGACGGTGTCGGCGTTGTCGGTGCCGAGCAGGTCGAGCGGCGCGGTCAGCGCGGTGGTCATGCCCATGACCCGCGGCGCGACCATGCGATCGACGTCGCCGATGTGGATGCGATCGAAGCGGGGCGCGTCGCCGATCACCGTGCCGCCGGCCAGCCGCAGCCCGAACGCGCTCTTGTGGGTCAGCGGCCAGAACCGATCGTAGCGGCCCAGCAGCACGGCGAAGTCGTAGCTGCCGCCGAGCAGCGAGGTGCCGAGCTCGCCGGCCACCTCGACGCGCGTGCCCTGGTGCGGCAGCGCGGGATCGGGGCGGTTGTCGCGGGTGTAGCCGAGCCCGACGGACACCACCCGGCTGTCGCCGCGGCGCAGGCCCAGATCGATCGCGGTGACGCGGCCGTCGGGGAGCTGCCGGGTCGGCGCGATCGGCACCGCGGCGTCGATGGCCTCGACGCGCAGGTCGGCGACCACCGACGACAGCGACGACAGCGTGTACGCCGGGCCGCCGCGCACGCCGAGCCGGCGGTAGCCGAACGCGCGCAGATCGGCGGCCTCACCCGAGCCGGGCGGGCCGCTGACCCGGTACGGCTCGCTGCCGTGCTGGCCGGTGATCGCGCCGTGCGCGCCCCAGCGGGTGCCGCGCAAGGCGGGCGCCGACAGCCGCAGCTCGCCGGCCCACTGCGGGCGCGCGCCGACGATCGCGCCGGCGCTGGCGTAGGCCGCGCCGCCGCCCAGCGCCAGGCCGCTGCCGAGGAAGTTGCGATCGCCGACGTCGGCGCCGAGCCACCACGGCGCCACCGCGCTGGTGCCGAACCACAGCCGGTTGAGCGCGACGGTGCCGCGCTCGGCGACGACCACCGCGACGATCACCTGGCCGTGGCGGGTGCCGCGGCGCAGCGCCAGGTCGACCTCGCGGAAGTAGCCGAGCGCCAGCAGCTTCCACCGCGCGCGCGCCAGGCGCGGATCGCTGACCCGGAGCTGGTCGCCGCGGCGGAACGGCAGCGAGCGCTCGATCAGCCGCGTCGAGGTCGAGCGGTTGCCGGCGATCTGGATGTCCTCGATCGTGACCACCGGGCCGATCGCGCCGCCCAGCGCCGTGCCGACGTCGCCGGTCGAGCCCTCGGGGTCGAGCAGGTCGGGCGACACGCCGGGCGGCGGAGCCTGCGCGTGGGCCGGGGCCGCCGCGGCGAGGGCCAGCGCCGCCAGCGCGCACGCGAAGAGCCCGGGGCGGTGCACGCCCAGACGGTATCGCGGCGGCGCCGGTGCCGCCAATGCTACCCTCGGCGCAATCATGTCGCCGCTGGTCCGCGCACTCCTCGCCGTGGCGATGATCACGCTGGGCGCTTGCACCGATGTCCGCGAGTACGACGGCCGGTGGAGCGGGCCGCGCGTCGGCGACGCGCCGGCGCTGCAGCTCGGCGTGGCCCACGACGCGACCGCGACGCTGACGATCGCGCGGGTCGATCGCCTGGGCCTGACCGGCACGCTCGACGTCACCGGGCTGTGCGCCGGGGCGGCGGTTGCGCCGCTGGCCGGCGCCGAGGCCGATCGCCTGGCCAGCCTGACCTTCGCCGGCGCGCCGCTGCGGGTGTACCTGGCCAACGTCGTCACGATCGACGGCGGCGGCGACGCGCTGGCGATGATCGCGCTGTTCGACGATCGCCGCGTCGAGGTGCGGCTGATCCGCGGCGGCGCGCGGCCGGTCTACGCGATCTTCGACCTGCGGGCGTGAGCGCGCTCGCCGGGCCCGCGATATACTCGCGCCGTGCAGTGTCCGCATTGCGGGGCCGCGACGGTCGCTGACGCGCGCTTCTGCGGCGCGTGCGGGCGCGCCACCGCCGCCACCGAGCCGTCGTACAAGGATCTCACCGCGCCCAGCGCGGGTGGCGCCGGCGACCTCGTCGGCCGCGACATCGCGGGCCGCTACCGCGTCGTCAGCAAGCTCGGCGAGGGCGGCATGGGCGCGGTCTACCGCGGCGAGCAGATCTCGCTGAAGCGCGCGGTGGCGATCAAGGTGCTGCGGCCCGAGCTGTCGGCCAACCCCGGGCTGGTGCGGCGGTTCAACGCCGAGGCCGAGCTGGCCGCCAAGCTCAGCCATCCCAACACCGTCAACATCTACGACTTCGGCCAGGACGGCACCGGCGCGCTGTTCATCGCGATGGAGTACCTCGAGGGGCGCTCGCTGCGGCAGGTGGTGACCACCGAGGGGCCGCTGCCGCCGGCCCGCGCGCTGGCGATCGGCCGACAGATCGCGGCGTCGCTGTCGGACGCCCACGGCCACGGCATCGTCCACCGCGATCTCAAGCCCGACAACGTCATGCTCACCGAGCGCGGCAAGGAGCGCGACGTGGTGCGCGTGCTCGACTTCGGCATCGCCAAGCTGCGCGACGACAACCGCCAGACCGTCAACGCGATGACCCAGGCCGGCGACCTGGTCGGCACGCCGCAGTACATGGCGCCCGAGCAGATCCGCGGCGACGCGGTCGACGGGCGCACCGACGTCTACGCGCTCGGCGCGATGCTGTACGAGATGATCACCGGGCGGCTGCCGTTCGAGGGGCCGACGGTGATGGCGGTGCTGTCGAAGCACCTGACCGAGGCGCCGCCGACGCCGACCGCGCGGCGCCCCGAGCTCGGCCTGCCGCCGGCGATCGACGCGCTGATCATGGCGGCGCTGGCCAAGGAGCCGGCGCAGCGGCCGGCGTCGATGGATCAGTTCGCCGAGCAGATGGCGCACGTGGCGATGCAGGTCGGCGGCAGCGTCGCCGGCTTCGGTGGTCCGTCGGGGCCGGTGTCGACGCAGCAGGCGGCGCTGGCGGGCTACTCGTCGAGCGCCGGCGGGTTCGGGGCGCCGGTGGGCGCCGCGCCGAGCATGGCGTCGCCGCCGACGCCACCGCCGATGGGCCCGCCGCCCGGCGTGCCGCGCACCGGGCCGCCGCCGATGGGCGGGCCGCCGCCGATGGGCGGGCCGACGCCGATGGGCGGGCCGATGCCGATGGGCGGGCCGATGCCGATGGGCGGGCCGATGCCGGGCTACGCGCGCCCGCCGATGGCGCCGCCGCCGCGCTCGCTGTGGTGGCTGTGGACGTTGCTCGGCGTGCTGG
>Ga0075163_10003124_pt1 | contig 22320 bp, 15 predicted proteins | sample JI1023141ADNA_FD_71478 | JGI IMG/M metagenome (GOLD analysis project Ga0075163, IMG submission 71478) | Wastewater effluent complex algal communities from Wisconsin, to seasonally profile nutrient transformation and Carbon sequestration -... | ecosystem: Engineered > WWTP > Effluent > Algae... | reverse complement strand
AGGGAACGCGAGGTTACTTGACCCAGCCGATCGGGATGACCGTCGGCGGCTCCTTGAGTGGTTCGCTCACATACAGTGCGCGGATGCCCTCGATGTAGGCCCGGCACCGCTTGGTCAGGCCGTCCGAGGTCTGCATGCGGCCCTTGGTCACCAGGATGCCGAGATCGGCGCCCTTGAACCGGTAATCGCCCGGGCCGTAGACGCGCATGAAGAAGCATTCGTCTTCGTGCGTGACGTCATGCCAGTCGTTGGTGACGCCGATGTAGGTCAGCGTTTCGTCGTCGTTGAGGCGGTAGCGACCCGTCTTCGGCGCCGCCAGGATGCGCTCGACCGAGTCGACCGGCTCCTTCATGATCAGCTGTGCCCACACGTCGAGCGCAGCCAAATCCCGCCAGCGCTCGTTGATCTCATCGACGTCGATGTTGTAGTCGACGTCCATGAACTCCAGCAGATGGAACAGGAACAGCGGGATGTCGGAATAGGCGCCGGCAGTGACATTAGTGATCGACGACGCACCCGAGATGCGCGGATTCAGTTCGCCGAGGTAGACCTCTTCGGAGTCGAGGTCGACCAGCACATCGACCTCGAAGAACCCGCGGTACCCCTCCTTGCGGAGCTGATTGCCGAGCCGCTGGACGTGTTCGATGGCCGTGGCACGGTGACCGTCGGAAAGCGCTTCGGGGAACAAGTCGTTGCCACACCAGCCGCCACGGTAGGGCGTCAGCTCCGGGTACCCGGTGAGGTCGGTCATGAACGGGCCCACCACGGTTCCATGCTTGGTGTTCACGGCTTCCACCGCCACCGCGTGGTTGTTGATCCGCTTCATGATCTTCAAGTCTTGACCGATCATGTTCTCGGAGTTCTTATCCCAGTCTTCTTCCTTGGTGATGAAGAAGGTGGTCTTGCCGGAATCGCCGTACGGGGTCTGCACAACGAGGTCGGTACCCAGGCCGGCATCCGTTGACAGCTTGTTCAGTTCCTCGTAGCTGTCCGCGCGGGCAAGCACGTTGGGCACCGATGGTGCACCGGCCTCTTCACCCAGCTTGGTGGTGACGATCTTGGAATCCAGGTGCCGGCGAAGCTCGTCAGTCGGCAGGATCAGTTGGTAGTTCAGTTCGCGGCAGATCTCCTCGGTTTCCTCATCGAAGAAGACCATCGCGACCATCGGGCGCACGCCCTTGGACTTGCACTTCGCCTCGATGTGCTTCTGCACCTCGGCATCGCGGAGGAGATAGTTGTTGATCTCCTCGCTGCTCTTGAACTCCACGTACGGCTTGCTGGTGGGGGTGAACACCCGGGGGTGCGTGCCGTCCCAGGAGTCGTAGTAGACGATGTATTCGAATCCACGTACCCAGCGATCAATCCCGAGAAGGTTGAACCCCGTCGCGCCGATGAAGAAAATCGGCTGCTCGTTGGTGCGGAAAAAAGTACGGATCTCCGAGATCCCCTTCAATCCGCGGGATCCCAACACTTTCGAAATCAGGCTCTGCCGTTCACTCATTGAGTCCCCTCGCGCCGTATGCTCCCGATGTTGCCGACGAATTGTCGCATTGCCGAGGACAAATGTAGTCGGAAACGGTTGACTTAGCGCGATGTCGTCAAATGAGGAGACACGTATGGCACAACACCCCCTAGAGCCTTTGAACGCAGACGAATTCCGGCAGACCGCCGCTACGTTGCGGCGTGAGGGACTGATCACCGACAGCTACCGCTTCGCCGCGCTCGAATTGAAGGAACCGGCAAAGGCAGCGGTCAAAGCCTGGAACGCCGGCGACCCGGTTCAGCGGACGTCGTTCGCCGTGCTGTGGGACCGCGCCACCAACAAGACTTACGAGGCCACCGTCGACCTCAGCGGCGACAAGGTCATCTCCTTTGACCACATCCCCGATGTCACACCCAACTTCACGCACGATGAGTTCAACGAAGTCGACGAAGCGATGCGGGCGAATCCCGATGTGGCGGCGGCACTGGCCAAGCGCGGCTTCACCAACATGGACCTGATCCTCATCGACGTGTGGACCTACGGCAAAGCGCTGATGCCCGAGAAGTATCGCGACCGCCGGCTGGGCTGGTGCGATCTGTGGGCTCGCGAAACATACGAGGGCAATCCCTACGGCCACCCCGTCTCCGGGTTGAAGCTGCTGGTCGACATGAACAGCCTCGAACTGCTCGAAATCGAGGAGCACCACGACTACGGCCATCCCGAAGTCGATTGCGAATACATCCCGTCGGTGCGGGGCACCGAGGTGCGCACAGACCTCAAGCCGCTGCTCATCACTCAGCCCGAAGGCTCATCGTTCACGGTCGACGGCACCGAACTCAAGTGGCAGAACTGGACCATGCGGCTGGGCTTCAACTATCGCGAGGGTCCCGTCATCTACCAGGTGTCCTTCGATGACAAGGGCACCAAACGCGATGTCGCGTACCGGATGTCGTTCGCAGAGATGATCGTTCCCTACCGCGACCCGACGTTCGACCACTACCGGCGCACCGCCTACGACATCGGCGAGTGGGGCCTCGGCTGCATGACGACGTCGCTCGAACTGGGCTGCGACTGCCTCGGTGAGATCACCTATGTCGACGCCACCCTGGCCGACTCCAAAGGCGAGCCTTTCGACATCAAGCAGGCGATCTGCCTGCATGAAGAAGACAACGCAGTCGGGTGGAAGCACATCGATCACCGAACGGGTGCGGAGGTGCGTCGTCAGCGTCGCATGGTGGTGTCCTGCCATGCCACCGTGGCGAACTACGAGTACCTGGTGTACTGGCGCTTCTATCAGGACGGCAACATCGAGTGCGAGGTCCGGGCGACCGGCATCATGGTCACCACCCCGATGCTCGAGGGGGAGACCCCCCCGCCCTACGGCACCGTGGTGGACAAGAACACCTACGCCCCGTACCACCAGCACTTCCTGGTCGCCCGGCTCGATCTCGACGTCGACGGCGATGAGAACACCGTGATGGAGGTCGACTCGTTCGCGCCGCCGGTGTCGGAGGAGAACCCGCACGGTCTGGCGCTGGTCACCAAGGCCACGCCGATCAAGTCCGAGTCCGAATCCGCACGCGATTTCGACTGGTCGACCCAGCGGTCGTGGAAGGTCGTCAACCCCAACAAGCAGAACAAGGTCGGCACAGACGTGTCGTACAAGCTGGTGCCCGGGGCATGCTTCCCGGCGATGATGGATCCCTCCACCCCCCAGTACGTGCGAGCACCTGTCATCGGGCACACGCTGTGGGTGACCAAGAACAGCGAGGACGAGCGGTGGCCCGCGGGCAGCTATCCGACGCAGTCCGAGGTCTGCAGCGGAATCAGCCAGTGGGTCAAGGATGACGCCTCACTGGTGAACACCGATGTGGTGCTGTGGTACGTGTTCGGCGTGCACCACATCACGCGCATCGAGGAGTGGCCGATCATGTCGGTGGACGTCGTCTCGTTCTGGCTCAAGCCGTCTGGCTTCTTCGACCAGAACCCCTCGATCGATGCTCCGCCCTCTCCAAAGGGTGCCTGCCACAGCGGTTAAGACAGACGAAGAAGCCCCCTGCCTTCGGGCAGGGGGCTTCTTCGTTGCGTCCATTGTGCGAACCCAATACACGCGCGGCGGGAGTGTTGCGGATGAAACCGCACACTCGGCCAGGGGCTGATCAGTCGTCCATAACGATGACCGGCGTGTCCTTGCGGAGCGTCTCGCCGCGGAAGAAGGCCGGTTGAGCCGCCCGCCAGGCGAACATCAGCACCAGGCCGACGACGATCAGTCCGACGCCCAGGATCAGCACCAGGCCCACACCGAAGATGCTCGCCCCACTGCCGTAGTCAGGCGATGCCGCGTCGCGAAGGGTGACTCCGAGCACCCCGAAGAGTCCGAGCCCGCCGACGAGCGGGAACAAGAACTTGAACACGAAATTCTGGAAACTGGAGAACAGCTCATTGCGGAAATACCAGACGCACGAGAACGCCGTCAGCCCGTAATAGAAGCAGATCATGATGCCGAGCGAGTAGATGGTGTCGGTCAGCACCCGCGCGCTCACGATCGTCAGGACCGAGTAGAACGCGGCGGCGAAGACACCGGCCACCACCGTTGCGTACGAAGGGGTCAGGAACCGGGGGTGGATTGCGGCGAACCGCGGCGGCAGTGCCTTGTAGGACGCCATGCCGAGGATGGTGCGGGTGGCCGGCAGGAACGTCGTGATCAGGCTTGCCGTGCTCGACGCCAGCACCGCGAGGTAGAGGAACAGGTGCCATGGGTCGCCCATCACCGGATGCGCCAGCGCGCCGAAGACATTCTCGGAGATCTCCTCGTTGCCGAGCCCGAGGCCTTCGGTGCCCACACCCGCATACATCTGGGTGGCCGTCGCGACCAGCAGGTAGGTGAGCAGGATCGACATCACCGTGAGCAGGGCCGCGCGACCGGGAGTCTTGGTCGAGCCCTTCGATTCCTCGTTGACCGTCAGACAGGTGTCCCAACCCCAAAAGGCGAAAATCGACCCGGATAGTCCGGCGATGAAGGCAGAGAGGGTCAAGCCACTCGGGCTGAACCAGTCCCAGTCGAATGCGATGCCGGTGGGGGAGGAGCCGGCCTTCACCATGGCGGTGATGGCGAAGGTCAACAGCACGGCCAACTGGAAGCCGACGAGGATGAACTGCACCTTCTCGGTGGTGGTGATGCCCCGATACGCCACGTACGTCGCGCCGGCGAGAAGCGCGATACACGTCAGCACGTTGACGCCGCGGTTCTGCCAGAGTTCGCCCAGCGCCTGGCTTCGGAAGGCATCGCCCAGGAATTGATAGAGGAATTGGACTGCAACCCCGGACAGGTTCGAGAGCACGATGGCAGTCGCGAGTATTGCGGCCCAGCCGCCGAGCCACCCCACATACGGGCCGAAGGCTTTCGTGGTCCAGGTGAATGAAGTGCCGCAATCGGGCGCGACCTTGTTGAGCTCCCGATATGCGTAGGCTGCGAAGAACATCGGCAGGAATCCGGCGATGATCACCACCGCCATCTTCGAACCTGCCTGGGTGACCAGGATGCCGATGGTGGCCGTCAGCGTGTAGGCGGGCGCCACCGAGGAGATGCCCAGCACGACGCTGCCCAATACGCCTACAGAGTTCTTCGACAGCCCCTTCTGCTCGAGGTCCGATTCGACAGCATGGTGCGGGTCATGTTCTTCGATCTGCATGCCACCCTCGAGAGCTCTAGTCGGGAACAACTCCAAGTCACAGCACATTACCGCCGACAACATGACTTTCTGGGGTGGTTTGCCCTGCTTTACTTAGTAGTCACATGAATTCGGGTGCCGCGCGGGCGGCGAGATCGGAGTAATCGCATGACCGAGGCCACTGGTAACGACGTCACCGTCACGGCGAGCGGGGTTGTCGTCGGGGCGGACGGCTCGGATCATGGGAAGGCGGCGATTCGCTGGGCGGCCGGCGCCGCCCGCGCCTACGGTCTGCCGCTGACCGTACTTTTTGCCCGTCCCGATGCCACCGGCGTACCTGTGATCGTCGCCGAGCCGACAGGTGTTCTCGGCGAAGCGGTGGCGGAAGCGAACTTGGTCGGGGACGGTGTGGAGGTCATCGCCTTTCAGAGCCCCGAATCGCCGGTCGAGTCGCTTCTGGTCGCGAGCGAGACGGCAGACTTCCTGGTGCTCGGATCGCGCGGTGTCGGTGGGTTCCGTGGCCTGCTGCTCGGCTCGACCACACTTAACGTCGCTCCCTACACGGAGTGCCCCGTGGTTGTGGTGCACTCGAACAACGAAGACGACCAGCCGGAAATCCCTGAGGGCGAAGGCAACCCGGGACAGGTAGTGCTCGGCTACGACGGTTCGACCGCCGCCAACAGGGCCGCAGCATTCGCCTTCCGGCATGCCGACGCGGTCGGATGCGGCGTGGTGGTGGTGACAGTGGATCCGGCCCGCACCGAACCCGAATCACACGAAGTCGATCCGTCCGCGGCTCTGCCGGGGTCAGACACAGGTGCCTTCTCGTCGCCGGTGATCGTCACCGCCGAGGCCTTCCCGAATGTGCCGGTCTCGTTCGTCGCGGGCATCGGACGACCGGCGGAAGTGCTCATTTCCGAAGCCCAGGGGGCTGAGCTGCTGGTCGTGGGAAGTCGCGGCAGCGGCGGGTTCGCCAAGCTGGTGATGGGCTCGGTAAGCCAGAAGGTGATGGCACACGCCAGCTGCCCTGTAGCCGTCTTGCATGAGGGGATCACCGCCGCAACGGCCGCCGGAGTCGAGTGAGCCGAGCGGAAGTCAGTCCAGCCGAACCGATTCGACGGTCACCGGTCGTTGCGGTGCACCGTCGCCGGGGGTGCTTGAACCGGCCTTGATGCCGGCCTTGGCGATCCGCTCGACCACCGCAAGGCCCGTCTCGTCGACCGTGCCGAAGGCCGTATAGGTCGGTGGCAGCATCGAATCGCGGTAGATGATGAAGAACTGGCTGCCGTTGGTGTCGGGTCCGGAGTTCGCCATGGCCACTGTGCCGCGCGGGTAGCGGACGCTGCTCTTGAGTGCGGGATCGAACGCCCGGTATTGGTTGGTGGGGTACTCGTTGGCGAATCGATAACCCGGACCGCCGGTTCCACGTCCGGTGGGATCGCCGCACTGCAGCACCGCGAGGTCGGCCTTTGCCGTCAACCGATGGCATGGGGTGGCGTCGAAGAACCCCTGCTGCGCGAGGCTCACGAAACTGTTCACCGTGCAGGGAGTCTTGGCGTTGTCGAGCTGGAGTCCGATGGCGCCGTCGTTGGTGATGAGGGTCGCTTCGACGACGGCGGGCGTTGTCGGCACCTTCCCTGATCGCGGTGGCCTGGCCGGTTTACTGGCCGGTGTCGGTGTGGAGGGATACGTGCAATTCGCGCCGAGATTGGCCGGTGCGACGAACAACGGGAGTTCCGTTCCATTCGGCGTGACGGTGCGGCCGTTGACGCCGAAGCTGCCGGAGCGGACCCCTTCCTCAAGCATGCGGCCCATCCACACCATCAGCACCGCGCTGACGACAACCGCCACGATGGTCATCACAGTGATGACATAGCTGATCACCAGGCCGGCGATGGCCAGCCCGCGCCCCTCTTCGCCAGTGCGCTTGATCTGCGACAGCGAGATGTGACCGAACACGATCCCCAGCGGAAAGAACAGAAACGAACACACCAGCGAGGCAATAGCCATGCTGTTCGTTTGCGCCGGTGGGGGATACGGGTACGGCCCCGACCCGTACGGACCTCGGTACGGGTCGGGTGGCGGCGAATACGGCGGTGGAAAGCTCATCGCCGGTCAGTCCAGGAGCACCGACTTGATCTGCACCGGAGTGGTCGGCTTGCCGTCCTGGCCCCCGCCGGCCACCCCGGCCCCTGCGACCTTGTCCAGGGTGGCGAGGCCGGTTTGATCGATGGTGCCGAACACGGTGTAACCCGGCGGCAGCTGCGAATCCTTGTAGACCAGGAAGAACTGACTTCCGTTGGTGCCGGGGCCGGCGTTCGCCATGGCGAGCGTGCCGCGCGGATAGTTCACCGGATCCTGCAGGGCCGGGTCGCCCTTGGGGTACTGGTCGGTGGGGTACTCGTTGGCGAATTGGTATCCCGGACCACCCGACCCGTTGCCCGAGGGATCGCCGCACTGAAGGACGCCGAGTCCCTGCGATGTGGTCAACCGGTGACAGGGGGTGTCGTTGAAGAAGCCCTTTTGGGCCAGGCTGGCGAAATTGTTCACCGTGCACGGAGACTTGGCGTTGTCCAGCTGCAGGCCGATGTTGCCTGCGCTGGTGGTCATGCTGACGCTCACCGTCGCCGGGTCGGTGGGCACCTTGCCCCCGTGCGGCGGGTCCACCTTCTTGCTCGCAGGTTCGGGTGTCGGGGTGTACTGGCAGTTTGCTCCCAGGTCCGCAGCCGCTTTGAACGGAGGCAACTGCCCGGGTGCCGCGGCGGGAGCCGCTGAACTGGTGGGAGCGGAGGTGCCGGCCGACGCGGTGGTGGTTTCTTCCGGATCGTCGTCACCCAAAATGAATGTCAGCGCCACTGCCAACGCGGTGGCCAGCGCCACGACGGACCCGAGGATGGTCAGAATCCGGCGCCGCCTGTCTTGCTTGGTACGACGCTCGAGCTGACGTTCGAGTTTGCGCTTGGCGGCTTCGCGTCGCTGTTCGTTGGTGGGCACCGCTGATGTCCTCCGTTGTTCCTTCGTCGCCATCGGTCAGTCGGCACCGAGTCTGCCAGTCGATGCTGTGGAGCCGTGCAACTGGGGCGTGGCAACTGGGGCGTGGGAAACTGTGCCCGTGTTGCTCACCGGGTTCCCGGCCGGCATGTTGGCGTGTAATTGCTACGTGTTGGCCCCGCACGCTGGAGCGGACGCCATCGTCGTCGACCCGGGTCAGCGCGCGATGGGGCCGTTGCGGCGAATTCTCGACGAGAATCGGCTGACGCCGTCCGCAGTGCTTCTCACCCATGGTCACATCGATCACATGTGGTCGGCGCAGAAGGTGGCGGACTCTTTCGGCTGCCCGGTGTACATCCATCCCGAGGACCGATTCATGCTCGCCGACCCGATACGCGGGTTCGGCCCGCGAATCGGTCAGGTCGCCTTCGGCGCGTTGTTTCGGGAGCCCCGGCAAGTTGTGGAGTTGGACCGCGACGGCGACAAATTGGATCTCGGTGGGACCACGGTGACTGTGGATCACACCCCGGGCCACACCCGCGGTTCGGTGGTCTTCCGCGTCGCCGCAAACATCACCGACAGCCCGCACGACATCGCGTTCACCGGTGACACATTGTTCAGGCAGTCGGTCGGACGGACCGACCTGCCCGGCGGCAGCGGCCGTGACCTGCTGGGGTCCATCGTCGACAAGCTCCTGGTTCTCGACGACGACACCCGGATCCTCCCCGGCCACGGCGAATCATCCACCATCGGCGAGGAACGCCGTGACAACCCGTTTCTCAGAGGTCTGTAACCCGGAGGTCTGTGACTGTGAGTGAATTTCAGGCGCCGAAGGGCGTTCCGGACTATCTGCCGCCCGCGTCGGCTCAATTTGTCGCGGTGCGCGACGGACTGCTCGCCGAGGCCCGGCGCGCCGGCTACGGCCACGTCGAACTGCCGATCTTCGAAGACACCGCGCTGTTTGCGCGGGGGGTCGGTGAATCCACCGACGTGGTGTCCAAGGAGATGTACACATTCGCCGATCGTGGTGAGCGATCGGTGACGCTTCGGCCTGAGGGCACCGCCGGAGTGATGCGCGCCGTCATCGAGCACGGCCTCGATCGCGGCGCACTTCCGGTGAAGCTCTGCTATGCGGGCCCGTTCTTCAGGTACGAGCGTCCGCAGGCCGGCCGCTACCGACAGCTCCAGCAAGTCGGAGTCGAGGCGATCGGTGTGGACGACCCGGCATTGGACGCCGAGGTCATTGCCGTCGCCGACGCCGGGTTCAGGTCGCTGGGGCTGGACGGGTTCCGCCTCGAGATCACCTCGCTGGGCGACGAAAGCTGCCGGCCGCAGTATCGCGAACTGCTGCAGGAGTTCCTCTTCAAGCTGGATCTCGACGAGCCGACGCGGCAACGGGCACAGCTCAACCCGCTGCGCGTGCTCGACGACAAGCGGCCCCACGTGCGGGAGATGACGGCCGCGGCGCCGGTCATGCTCGACCATCTGTCACAGGAAGCCAAGCGCCATTTCGGCACTGTGTTGTCGCATCTGGATGCGCTCGGTGTGAGCTACGTGGTCAATCCCCGCATGGTGCGCGGGTTGGACTACTACACCAAGACCACGTTCGAGTTTGTTCACGACGGGTTGGGCGCGCAATCCGGTATTGGCGGCGGTGGTCGTTACGACGGTTTGATGCAGCAGCTCGGCGGTCAGGATCTTTCCGGCATCGGCTTCGGACTGGGCGTGGATCGGACGATGCTCGCGCTGGCGGCCGAGGGCAAGACAGTGGGTGAGACGGCCCGCTGTGAAGTCTTCGGAGTCCCGCTCGGCGATGAAGCCAAGCTCGAGCTGGCAAAAATCGCGGCGGCGCTGCGTGGTGCCGGGACGCGGGTCGACGTGGCTTACGGAGATCGGGGTATGAAGGGCGCGATGCGCGCCGCGGATCGTTCCGGAGCACTCATCGCCCTGGTGGCCGGAGACCGTGACATCGAGGCGGGAACGGTCGGGCTCAAGGACCTCTCGACGGGTGAGCAGATCAACGTCGGCATCGGCGTGGCGGCAGACGAAGTTCTGCGCCGCCTACGTATTTAGCAAATTCTCAAAGCTTTCTTTGAGATCGGCCAGATCGCGCGGGCAGGCTGAAGTCAGACCGTCCTATCGTTTATGTCGTCCCCAACCACTGGAGAGCCATGGGGTCTGATCTCTTCGGTGCCGAACTCATCGAGAGCTACCTGCGTGCCAGGCAGGTCCGGTATTTCCGCGGCCACCACGACGACGAGTTTTTCTTCCTGATCAACGCTTACCACGGACGCCTTCATGTGCACCTCGAGGTGTCGACCGCCGACCGCGACAGCATTGCCATCAGCGTCTCCGCGGAGCGTTATTACCCCGCCCAATTGCGTGGCTGCCTGATGGCTCTGGTCGACGGGTGGAACAGCGGGAATCCGTGGGCCAGGGCCACACTGGTGACGTCGTCAGACCCCAACCTGTTGGGTATCGCGGCAGATAATCGCTACTCGCGGGAGGCGGTCGAGTTCGCCAAGGTGGTGGACCACACGCTTCAATCGGCAATCGAACTGTTCGGTCGTGCCAGGGCGTTGGCGGTCGGATCCGGTAGTGACGGAAACCCGTTGAGGGATGCGGGCTGATACCGGCCCGGAATTCGGTGCGAGGTAACGCCTCGAACCGCGTGATCGATATGGCCGATATGCGATCGACAACCAGGTTCGGTGCCGCATTGATGTTTGCGGCCGTGGTGGGAGTGGGAGCTGCAGGGGCGGCCGGTGCGGATCCGGTCGGTCCAGATCCGGTTGGGCCGGGCCCGGCAGGTCCGCATCAGGTCACGTACACCATCACCACCACCAGCGACCTCACCGCCAATATCTATTACGTGAGCGCCGACCCGCCTAACCAGGGCTCAGCGAACGACCCGCAATACATGCCGCAGGCGCGTACCCAGGTTGGCCCGGGCACGCCGTGGACTTTCACCACGACGCTGGCCGATCCGAACCAATGGGCCTTTGTCAGCGCGAGTGGCGGTCTTCGGGTGAATCCGGAATTCCACTGCGAGATCGCCGTCGACGGCCAGGTGTTGGCCTCCGAGCAGGGCGGCAGCGGTGTCCAGTGCTCGCTGCGCCCCTGGTGAATCTTGTGGTGAATCTTGTGGTGAATCTGGTGTCGTGATCAGCCCAGGCTGGATGCCTTGAAAGTGTCACACTTTCCCGGTTCGCCGGTCTGATAGCCGATCGTGAACCACTTCTGGCGTTCGGCGGACGAGCCGTGCGTCCACTGCTCGGGGTTGACCCGGCCGGTTGCCTGCTTCTGGATGCGGTCATCGCCCACCGATGCGGCAGCCGACAGAGCATCGGCAATGTCCTTGTCGCTCAACGGTTCCAGATAGGTGACGTCAGTACCGGGCTGCTTGGTGACGGCGGCGTAGTGCGCCCAGATGCCGGCATAACAATCGGCCTGCAGTTCGGTTCGCACGCCGTTTCCGGTCGCGCCCTGTGCGCCCTGCTGGGCGCGGCCCAGGACTCCGAGCAGATTCTGCACATGGTGCCCGTACTCGTGGGCAACGACGTACTCCTGGGCCAACGGTCCACCGCTGGAACCGAATTGATCGACCAGCACCTGGAAGAAATCGGTGTCGAAATAGGCCGTCTTGTCGACCGGGCAGTAGAACGGGCCCACATCGCTGGTCGCCGGCCCACAACCGGTGTTGACCTGCCCTTTGAACAGCCGCATGGTGGGACGGGTGTAGCCCTTCAACAGGTTCTCCCACACTGCGTCGACCGAGTTGCCGGTGGCGACCACTCGACACTCGACGTACTTATTGGCGTCGGCACCGGTCTTGCATTTCTCCAGGTCGTAACCGGGCTGGGTTTGCGCGGGGCCAGGGGCCTGCTGAGGGATCACCTGACCCGGGTCGACTCCGAGGAACAGCGCCAGCAGCACGATGACCAGCCCGCCGACGCCGCCGCCGATGGCGAGACCACGCCCTGAGCCCCCGCTCGTCGTGGCCTTGCTGGTGTCGATCTGCATGCCTTCGTTGAAGGTCATTCGCGCTCCTTGTGATCGACACCTGAATCAGATGCCACTTTACGATCCGGCTTGAGGCATCGATCGGCGTTCGGGGATTGCCCCTCAGCAAAACGGGCCCGACTCGGTGTCCCTCTACACTGATCCTTTCGTTTTCCCATTCCTCGCCATTTCCAGGGAGTTCTTGTGCTGCGCAGTCATTCCGCAGGTTCGTTGCGCGCCACCGATGCAGGGAAGAAGGTCACTCTGGCCGGCTGGGTGGCCCGGCGGCGCGACCACGGCGGCGTGATCTTCATCGACCTGAGGGACTCGTCCGGGGTGTCGCAGGTGGTGTTCCGTGAGGCGGATGTGCTGGCTCAGGCGCACCGGTTGCGCGCTGAGTTCTGTGTCGCGGTGGACGGTGTCGTCGAGGTCCGGCCCGAAGGCAACGCCAACGCTGAGATCGTGACCGGTGACATCGAGGTCAATGCGACATCGTTGACGGTGCTGGGGGAGAGCGCGCCGCTGCCGTTCCAACTGGACGAAGCCGCCGGTGAAGAGGCACGGCTTAGATATCGGTACCTGGACATGCGCCGCGAAGGCGGGCCGGGTGCCGCGATCCGGCTGCGTTCGAAGGTCAATGCGGCCGCGCGGACGGTATTGGCGGAGCACGACTTCGTCGAGATCGAAACGCCGACCCTGACGCGGTCAACCCCCGAGGGCGCACGCGACTTCCTGGTGCCGGCCCGGCTGCAGCCGGGCTCGTTCTACGCGCTGCCGCAGAGCCCGCAGCTGTTCAAGCAGCTGCTGATGGTTGCCGGTATGGAGCGGTACTACCAGATCGCCCGGTGCTATCGGGACGAGGATTTCCGCGCCGATCGGCAGCCTGAGTTCACGCAGCTCGACATGGAGCTGAGCTTCGTCGACTCCGACGACGTCATCGCCGTCGCCGAGGAAATTCTGGCCGCACTGTGGGGCCTCATCGGCTACGAGCTACCACGTCCGATCCCGCGAATGACCTACGCCGACGCCATGCGGAGGTTCGGATCGGACAAACCCGACCTGCGGTTCGGCCTGGAACTCGTGGAATGCGCCGACTACTTCAAGGACACCCCGTTCCGGGTGTTCCAGTCCTCCTATGTCGGCGCCGTCGTCATGCCCGGCGGCGCATCGCAGCCGCGCCGCACATTGGACGGCTGGCAGGAATGGGCGAAGCAGCGCGGGCACAGGGGTCTCGCCTACGTGCTGATCGGGGAGGACGGCACCCTGAGCGGGCCGGTCGCCAAGAACCTGTCCGAGACCGAACGCGACGGGCTGGCCGCCCTTGTCGGAGCGAGCCCCGGCGACTGCGTGTTCTTCTCGGCCGGGTCGGCGAGAAGCTCGCGCGCGCTATTGGGTGCGGCCCGCGGTGAGATCGCCAGGCGGCTGGACATGATCGACCCGAATGCATGGGCATTCACGTGGATCGTGGACCCGCCGCTGTTCGAGCCCGCGGGTGACGCCACAGCCGCCGGAGACGTGGCCGTGGGATCCGGCGCCTGGACGGCCGTCCACCACGCATTCACCGCGCCCAAGCCGGAATTCACGGCTTCGATCAGCAGCGATCCGGGGACGGTGCTGGCCGACGCCTACGACATCGTGTGCAACGGCCACGAAATCGGCGGCGGCTCCATCCGCATCCATCAGCGCGATATTCAGGAAAAGGTCTTCGACGTGATGGGCATCGGCGGCCCGGAAGCCGCCGAGAAATTCGGGTTCCTCCTCGACGCGTTCACCTTTGGTGCACCGCCCCACGGTGGCATCGCATTCGGGTGGGACCGGATTGTCGCGTTGCTGTTCGGCGCTGATTCGATCCGTGAGGTGATCGCCTTCCCCAAGTCCGGTGGTGGAGTCGACCCGCTCACCGACGCGCCCGCTCCGATCACTCCGCAGCAGCGGAAGGAGTCGGGGATGGACGCGCGACCCGGCAAGCAAAACGAGGATGGCGCCCCGGCCACTTCGTAGGGTTGTGTCATGAACAACAGGCCGGACAACACGCTCGCATATTTCGACCAGACGTTCTTTCTGAGCCTGCGGGCTCTCGGGCAGGGGCCGATCGGCCAATACGTGTGGGTCTATGACCATGACGTCGACGTCGAGGCGCTTCGGCGATTCCACACCAATCTCGGGCGAGGGTTGTTGGGCCGTCGAGTAGAGCGTTCCACCCTGCCGTTCGGACGGCATTCCTGGATCTCCTGGCCGGGCCCCTTCGATGTCGAGGTCGGTTCGGGGCCGCTGCCGAGAAGCGGTATCAGGAATTGGGTCGACGAGCAGGCCCGGATCTGGGTTGACCCGGAGCACGGCCCGTCCTGGCGGCTCGCAGTCCAGCCGCTGATCGGGGGTGGGGCAGTGGTGACTCTGGTGATCTCACACACCGTCGCCGACGGGGGCCTTGGGGTGCTGGCGATCGCCGACGCGGTTAAGGGCGTGACCCACGATCTCGGATACCCGCAACCTCGCTCGCGCGGCAGATTCCGGGCGCTGCTTCATGACCTGCGTGTCACAGCCCGCTCGACCAAAGACGTGGCCAGAGCGCTGGCGGCGATTCCCTCGGCGGCAAAGGACATCCCGCGCTGGAAACAGGCGGCACGAAAGGCCCCGGCGCCGGTGCGTGCCGAAGCTGGGGCGGGCAAGGGCAGTGGCAGGACGGTCACGCTGCTGTCAGCACTCGCCCGCATCGAGATCGAACGATGGGATGAGCGGGCGGCAAGCCTGAATGGAACCAGCAACTCCCTCTTCCTGGCGGTGACGGCCAAACTGGGTGAGGCGCTGGGCATGGTGAATGCCGAAGGGCTGGTCAACTTCGCCATTCCGGTCAGCGAGCGCGCCGAGGGCGACCACGTCGGCAATGCACTCAGCGGAGTCACGCTGTCCGTGGACCCCGCCGCGGTCAGCACCGACCTCACCTCGGTCCGAGCAGGGTTGAAGGCGGCGCTCTCCGGCCTGGTCGACGATCCCAACGCGCTGGGGGGGCCACTCGCGATCACGCCCTTTGTCCCGAAGATTCTGGCCCGTCAGGCCGAGCGGGTGGGTGTCAAGAACATGGCGATCAATTGCTCGAATCTGGGCAACATCGATCCGGCCGTCAACCGTCCTGATGGAACTGACGCCGAGTCGTTCTCGGTCCGCGGAATATGGGCTCGGGTCAACTGCCGAACCAGCCCACTGGCCTTGCCTGGCGGCTTTCTGTTCCCGGTGGTGTCCGGACGGTTGAACGGCACGGTGTTCATGAACGTCAACTACGCCACACCGGACAAGTCGTTCACCCGCGAACGGCTCATCGAGATGCTCGAAGGTGTGCTGGCAGACTTCGGCATCGAGGCGAAAGTCAGCTGACGGCAGCGCGCACAGCCGCCAGGAATACATCGACGGGCAAAGGAGCTTGATCTGGCATGACCGATTTCACCGACAAAGCCACCCTCGACGCGTTCAACAGCAACATCGTCGACGAATTCCGTGCCAACGGCGGGAAGGTCGGCGGGCCGTTCGAGGGAGCGACCCTCCTCCTACTCACCACTACGGGAGCCAAGTCGGGTCAGCCGCGGCTCAACCCGCTGGCTTACCTCATGATCGACGGCAAGATGCTCATCATCGGGTCGAAGGCCGGAGCGCCCAGCGATCCGCATTGGGTCCACAACTTGCGTGCCAACCCGGCAGCGCATATCGAGCTGGGTAGCGAGGCCTACGACGTCACTGCGCGGGAACTGCCGCGTGACGAACGTGACCCGTTGTTCGAGAAGATCGCCGCCGCGTCTCCGGTGTTCGCCGGTTATCAATCCCAGACCAGCCGGGTCATTCCGCTGTTCGAATTGACTCGCGCCTGAGATCTCCCGCGGCCGGTGCATTCCAGCACGGCGCTGGCCCTACTATGTAGCGGTGCTAACCGTGGAGCAGCGACCGGCTGGCAGGCACGCCGGCACGCACACCGTGCGGTCGCCGTTCTCGCGCTGGATTCGCAGGCTTGCGGTTCCGATCATTCTGGGCTGGCTGGCACTGGCCGCGCTGACGAACACGCTTGTGCCGCAACTCGAAGTGGTGGGTCAGGAGCAGTCCGTTCCGATGGCCGCAAACGACGCGCCGTCCACCATCGCGATGAATAAAGTCGGCAGCGTCTTCCAGGAATTTCATTCCAACACCGTGGTGATGATCGTCCTGGAGGGCGATCAGCCCCTGGGCGAGGCGGCCCACAAGTACTACGACGAAATCGTTCGGAAGCTGAACGCCGACAAGAAGTACGTCGAGCACGTCGAGGACTTCTGGAGCGATCCGCTGACGGCGGCCGGATCCCAGAGTGGTGACGGTAAAGCCGCGTACGTCCAGGTCTATCTCGCCGGCAACATGGGCGAGGGGCTGGCGAACGAATCCGTCGACGCCACCAAGAAGATCGTCGCGAGCATCCCCGCGCCGCCGGGGATAAAAACGTATGTGACCGGGCCGTCGGCGCTCATCGCCGACACCCACATCGCCGGCGACCGAAGCCTCAAGCTGATCACCGGGCTGACATTCGGCGTCATCACGCTGATGCTGCTGTTCGTCTATCGGTCGATCGTCACCGTGCTGCTGGCGATGTTCATGGTGTTCCTCGAACTGGCCATCGCGCGCGGCACCGTGGCGTTCTTCGGCCACCTGCAGTTGTATGGCCTGTCCACCTTCGCCGTAAACCTGCTGACCATGGTGGCGATAGCCGCGGCCACCGATTACGTGATTTTCCTCTTCGGCCGCTACCAGGAGGCCCGCAGCAAGGGGCGGCCCCCGGAAGACGCCTACTACGAGATGTTCCACGGGACATCGCACGTGATCCTGGGCTCGGGGCTGACCATTGCGGGCGCGATGTTCTGCCTGCACTTCACCCGATTGCCGATGTTCCAGTCGATGGGCATTCCGTTGGCCGTCGGAATGGTTGTTGTGGTGTTGGCGGCACTGACGCTCGGCCCCGCGATTGTTGTGGTGGCCAGCCGTTTCGGCAGACTCGAACCCAAGCGTGCCGTCCGGGAACGGTTCTGGCGACGCATCGGCGCCGCCGTCGTCCGGTGGCCCGGACCGATCCTGATCGCCACGATCGGACTGTGCCTCGTCGGTCTGCTGGCCTTGCCCGGCTACCGGACCGACTACAACGATCGCCACTACCTGCCGCCGGACATCCCCGCGTCGGAAGGGTTCGCCGCGGCGGAACGGCACTTTCCGGCAGCCCGACTGAGCCCCGAGGTGCTGATGATCCAGAGCGATCACGACCTGCGGAATTCGGCCGACTTCCTCGTCATCGACCGGGTGGCCAAGGCCATCTTCCACGAGCCCGGCATCGGGCGGGTGCAGACCATCACGCGTCCGCAGGGCACGCCGATCGAGCACACCACGATCCCGTACATGCTGGGCATGCAGGGGACCACCCAGACGATGAACCAGTCCTACCTGCAGGCCCGCATGGACGACATGCTCAAGATGGGCGACGACATGCAGGCCAGCATCAACAACATGACGCAGATGTACGAGCTCATGGGGGAGCTCAACGCCACCACGCACAGCATGGTCGGCAAGATGCACCTGACGCTCTCGGACGTTCAGCAACTGCGGGATCACGTCGCCGATTTCGACGACTTCTTCCGGCCGCTGCGTAACTACTTCTATTGGGAACCGCACTGCTTCGACATCCCGGTGTGCTGGGCGGTCCGGTCGGTGTTCGACACCCTCGACGGCATCAACACCATGACCGAGGACATTCAGAACCTTCTGCCCGAACTCGACAAGCTCGACGTCCTCACAGCCCAGTTACGCACGCTGATGCCGCCGATGATCGCGAGCATGGAGTCGATGAAGACGCTGCAGCTGACCATGCAGAGTACGCAAAAGGGCATGTACGACCAGATGGACGCTCTGCAGAACGACCAGAGCGCGATGGGCAAGGCGTTCGACCAGTCGAAGAACGACGACTCGTTCTATCTGCCGCCCGAAGCCTTCGACAATCCGGACTTCAAGCGCGGCATGACGATGTTCCTGTCGCCCGACGGCCATGCCGTGCGGTTCATCATCTCCCACGAAGGCGACCCGATGTCGCCGCAGGGACTCAAGGACATCGACACCATCCGCAACGCGGCCTTCGAAGCGATCAAGGGAACCCCGCTGGAAGGATCGAAGATCTACCTCGCGGGCACAGCTGCCGTATTCAAGGACATGCAGCAGGCAGCCAATTACGACCTGATGATCGCCGGCATCGCGGCGCTGTGCCTGATCTTCATCATCATGCTGGTCATCACCCGCGCCGTCGTGGCGGCGGCGGTGATCGTCGGAACCGTGGTGCTCTCCCTTGGCACGTCGTTCGGGCTGTCGGTGCTGATCTGGCAAGACCTCATCGGCCAGCCGCTGCACTGGATGGTGCTCGCCATGTCGGTGATCATCCTGTTGGCGGTCGGATCCGACTACAACCTGCTGCTCGTCGCACGCTTCAAAGAGGAGATCCACGCGGGACTGAACACCGGCATCATCAGGGCGATGGGTGGCAGCGGCTCCGTGGTCACATCGGCGGGCCTGGTTTTCGCGCTCACCATGGCGTCGATGGCATTCAGCGAACTTCGCATCCTGGCTCAGGTCGGCACCACCATCGGTCTGGGCCTCATGTTCGACACGCTGATCATCCGATCGTTCATGACGCCGTCGATCGCCGCGCTGCTCGGCCGGTGGTTCTGGTGGCCCCAGCGGGTACGTCCGCGCCCGGTGCCGCAACCGTGGCCATCGCCCAAGGTCCCCGTCGACAGCAGTTCCTGAGACCAGTCGTTTTCCCGGGCCCTGTCGTCCCGATTGCGTGTGCGCACTGCGCCGTGCCTGCTCTTGTGGTGGGATTGCGGCCTATGGGAATCAAAGTGGCGCTGGAGCACCGCACCAGCTACACGTTCGACCGGCTGGTGGATGTACATCCGCACGTCATCAGGTTGCGGCCGGCGCCGCACTGCCGCACACCGATCGAGGCGTACTCGCTGACCGTCGAGCCGGCCGATCATTTCGTGAACTGGCAGCAGGATGCTTTCGGCAACTTCATGGCGCGGCTGGTTTTCCCCAACCGCACCCGCCGGCTGTCGATCACCGTCGGTTTGGTTGCCGACATGAAGGTGATCAATCCCTTCGACTTTTTCATCGAGGACTACGCCGAGACGGTGCCCTTCGCCTATCCGAAGGAGCTGATGGACGATCTCGACGTCTACCTCCGACCGGTAGACGACGGCGAGGAGGGTTCCGGGCCAGGCGAACTCGTCCAGTCGTGGGTGCGGAATTTCGTCGTGGCGCCGGGGACGCGCACCATCGACTTTCTCGTCGCCCTCAATCAGGCGGTCAATGCCGACATCGGATACAGCCTTCGTCTGGAACCCGGTGTGCAGAGCCCGGAAGTGACGTTGGGAACCGGAATCGGCTCGTGTCGTGATTCCGCCTGGTTGATGGTGTCCATCCTGCGTCAATTGGGTTTGGCCGCCCGATTCGTGTCGGGCTATCTGGTGCAGTTGGCTTCCGATGTCGAGGCGCTCGACGGCCCGTCGGGCACCAGCGCCGATTTCACCGATCTGCATGCGTGGGCCGAGGTGTATGTGCCCGGCGCCGGCTGGATCGGGATGGACGCAACCTCGGGCTTGTTCGCCGGTGAGGGACACATCCCGCTGGCGGCTACGCCCCATCCCTCAGGTGCCGCACCGATCACGGGCGCGACCGGAGTAGCTGAGACGACCCTCGACTTCGCCAACACCGTCATCCGGTTGCACGAGGATCCGCGAGTCACCCTGCCGTACACCGACAGTGCCTGGGCCGCCATCAATGACCTCGGAGCCCGCGTCGATCAGCGTCTCGCCGACGGCGATGTTCGGCTGACGGTCGGTGGCGAACCGACGTTCGTGTCGGTGGACAATCTGGTCGACCCCGAGTGGCGGACCGCGGCTGACGGGCCTCACAAGCGCGAACGGGCATCGGTGTTGGCGGCCGGACTGAAGTCAGTGTGGGCTCCGCACGGGCTGGTGCAGCGCAACCTCGGGAAGTGGTACCCAGGTGAGGACCTGCCGCGGTGGCAGATCGGATTGCACTGGCGCCGCGACGGACTTCCGCTGTGGAACGACGAGGCCCTGCTGGCCGACCCGTGGGCCGACGACCCAACCCGGACCGACGTCGACCCCGACTCTGCCCGGCAGGTGCTATCGCTCCTTGCCGAAGGCCTCGGGCTGCCGGTCACACAGGTGCGGCCCGCCTACGAGGACCCGCTGAACCGTCTCGCGATGAGCGTGCGGATGCCCGCGGGGACCGGTGTGGAACCCGGCGACGACCTGGAGTTCGACTCGGCCCGCGCGCGAGCGGAACTGCTCGCGCGGTGTGACGAGTCGGTAGTGCAACCGACGGCGTTCGTGCTGCCGCTGCATCGCACCGAGGACGAAATGGCCTGGGCGAGCGCTGACTGGCGCCTGCGCCGGGGCCGAATCGTGCTGTTGGACGGCGACTCACCCGCCGGCCTGCGGTTGCCCCTCGACTCCATCAGCTGGGAGCCTCCGCCGCCGTCATTCACCTCCGACCCGCTCGCCACCGCGTCGGAGGTCCTGGAGGTCGACGCGGAGCAGGCCGACGCAGAGGTCGAAGAAGCCGACTGGGTGCCCACCACTGCGATGGTCGCGCAGATCCGCGGAGGTGTGCTCTACGTCTTCATGCCGCCCACCGATGCACTCGAGCATTTCGTGGACCTGATCTCCCGGCTGGAGTCGGCAGCCGCCAAGACGGGGTGCGCCGTCGTCGTCGAAGGCTATGGGCCGCCCGCGGACGCCAGGCTGGAATCGATGACCATCACCCCGGACCCGGGCGTCATCGAAGTCAACGTGGCACCGAGCGCCAGCTTCGCCGAACAACGCGATCAACTTGAGACGCTCTATTCACAGGCCCGGATTGCGCGCTTATCCACGGAGTCGTTCGACTTCGACGGCACTCACGGCGGCACCGGTGGTGGAAACCACATCACGCTCGGCGGAATCACCCCCGCCGATTCACCGATGCTGCGGCGCGCCGATCTGCTGGTGTCGCTGCTGACCTACTGGCAGCGGCATCCCGCGCTGTCGTATCTGTTCTCGGGCCGGTTCGTCGGCACCACTTCGCAGGCCCCCCGAGTCGACGAGGGGCGCGGCGACGCTCTCTACGAGCTCGAGATCGCATTCGCCGAGATCGCCCGGCTCACCACATCGTCGCGCGGCGGAAGCGAATCGCATCCGTGGGTCACGGATCGGGCGTTGCGCCACCTGCTCACCGACATCACCGGTAACACCCACCGCGCCGAATTCTGTATCGACAAGCTGTACAGCCCGGACAGCGCGCGCGGGCGGCTCGGGCTGCTGGAACTGCGGGGCTTCGAGATGCCGCCGCACTATCAAATGGCAATGGTGCAGTCGCTTCTGGTGCGTTCGCTGGTGGCCCGGTTCTGGGATGAGCCCCTGCGCGCGCCGCTGATCCGCCACGGGCTCAATCTCCACGGACGGTATCTGTTGCCGCACTTCATCATTCACGACATCGCCGATGTGGCTGCGGATCTGCGTGCCCATGGCATCGAGTTCGACACCAGCTGGTTCGACCCCTTCACGGAGTTCCGCTTCCCCCGCGTGGGAACGGCGGTGTTCGACAACGTCGAGTTGGAACTTCGCGGCGCGATCGAGCCGTGGAACACCCTCGGCGAGGAGTCCACCGGCAGCGGCACGGCCCGGTATGTGGACTCCTCGGTCGAGCGGCTGCAGATTCGCGCGATAGGCGCCGACCGTCAGCGCCACGTCGTCGTGTGCAATGGGTACCCGGTACCGATGCTGTCCACCGACAACCCCGACGTGATGGTCGGGGGAGTCCGCTACCGGGCCTGGCAACCGCCGAGCGCCCTGCATCCGACCATTACCGTCGACACCCCTTTGCGGTTCGAACTCGTGGACATCGCGACCGGGACGTCACGAGGCGGCTGCACATACCATGTGTCACACCCGGGCGGCCGGGCCTACGACACGCCACCCGTCAACGCGGTCGAAGCCGAGTCGCGGCGGGGTCGGCGGTTCGAAGCGGCCGGCTTCACACCCGGCAGGGTCGACATCGCCGATATCCGGGAGAAGCAGGCCCGTCAGTCCACCGACATCGGCGCGCCTGGCATTC